>MDSZ01223820.1_pt1 | contig 22350 bp, 20 predicted proteins | sample 811201 | NCBI WGS metagenome assembly MDSZ01 (sample SAMN05326647, study PRJNA326480) | marine metagenome | isolation source: seawater | place: Indian Ocean: North | collected 2010 | reverse complement strand
CTTTCCGAGGGGCAATGGGCGCTTAGATCAGCCTGGAAGATCGTCTGGTTTGCAACCAGAAGGCCGGGGGTTCAAATCCCCCAGCGTCCACCATTTTGACCTAGGCCAACTCGGACGAGAACGACTTGAGGAGGGCCTCTGCGGAACCGACCTGCCCTGCTTCGATAGAGAGAGGGACGCATCGATGAGAGCTCGTAGTACCAGCATCTAGCCTATGTTCAGACCCAGCTCAACTGTATCCTTTCATAATTCTCCGAATGAATAATTGAATCTAGCAATATCAAAATCATACATTGATTTAACCAATTCCCTGGTTTCGTCATCATAGTAATCTGCGTAGTGCGTTCTTTTGCTTGAGGCTCCGGCGTGCGGCAATTCACGCCCCCCAATTCCCAGCTCCTCTGTTATTGAATCAAAATCACTCTGGAGATTTTCAAAACGCCCTATGAAATCCATTTCTGATCCTATATAATTAGTGAATATTGCTTGAGGGATCATGTCAAATTTCTCAAAGTATTCCCTTTCTACGAATCGATAGTCAAACTCGATGGTGTTAGGGGGCTGACCATATTTCGAAGTATAGTGTCCAAGCTTTCCAATATCCAGAACCCCCTCGCCAAAGGTCACCGATCTCCCATAGAAATACTTCTCATGTTTCAGCATACTGACATGCCGGTCCCACGGATTTCTTACGAATGAAAATTTGTAGTAATCATCCCAGTATTCCGCATATTCTTCCTTTGCAGAGTGGCACGTAGCGTGTTTATTTCTACGATCTATTTTCCAGAAATCCTGGCCGATCAAAGCTCTTTCTATGCTAGAACCACCTGTTCTGGGGATGTGGATAAAAATCACCTCATTTTCATGGTCAATCATTCTTTCCCCTCCAATAACTTAGGAGTCGAAACTACATTATTTAACCATGCCTCCTTGACCAAGTATGGCTTTCGAGACGGCATGCGCGGTCCCGACTTCCAGGACTCTTCGGCATCATATTCCTTACCCTGAGAGTCCCCGTGAGCTCGAACCGAGATAGTCAATTACCCCTTATCTTCCGGAGTATAATGAAGACACGCCCTTTCTGTGCTGAGGGGATTCAATAAGCGGCCATCCAGTGCCGATATTGTAATTCTACTCTACAATGACCCTATACCGCTGCCGCTCCGTTAGAAACCTAACTTCTCCCTTAACCAATTGGAAATTTCTTTGCTCGTATCTTGCCTCTTCAAGGAATGATCAATTTGGGCCTTCAACCAACTAATCGGGTCTCCACTGTCATACATGTCCATACGCTCGAGATTTACTGCTTGTAATCCAACACTACTTATTAGATGATTTAGAAGATAGATGGATTGCATCTCACCGAATTCAGAGATAGGAATATCTTTCATAATGTCGGCCGTATTTTTCGGAAGTAGGTATCTCCCACACAGTACAAATTCGCTTGGAAAATTTGAATCCTCAGGCTTCTCGACTATTGAAACTACTAAATCCTCTTGTAACTCAACTACTCCATAGTTTGACAAAAACTTCTTTTCTACGGGATAAATGCCAACACAGGGCAAACCAGTCTTCTCAAATCTGGAAACCAACTCCAATGATGCCGAAGAAGCAGATTCAACCCCTGAGAAACTTGGACTATGGTGAACTTCAGTCATTATCATGTCTCCGAGAAGGACTAGAAATGGCCCAGAAATGTGGTCCAAAGCAACTGTAATTGCATCACCCACTCCCCCAGGGCTAGTTTGAACATGGGGAAGAATCTCAATCCCCTTAGTTCCTAGGATTAGAGATTCTCGAGGCAAGTCACTCCTAATTTCCTCTCCATAGGACGTACCCCCGTCCAGAAATTCTCCAAGAATCTCCCTTTTCCTCTCAGAGAGGACCAGATGAACCCTACTTACTCCGGCCTTAGCAGCCTCCCAAATCAAGTGATTTATTGCGGGTGTGTCAATTAGGGGTAGCGTTTCTTTTGGCACGAAGAGGCTGGCTGGAAGCATCCTTGTACCCATCCCTCCCGCCAGAATGATTGCGTCTTCCACCTCTCCCACGAAGTCCGGGCTACTTTGGTACACTTCAACAAAGCGCTATAATTAGGAAATGTCACAACAAATAGGTGCTATAGTGAAAAGCCTTGTGCTGGACGAGACAATGTGAACAAGGTCACCATCATCGTTCCTGTAAAGGATGAGGAAGACGGGTTAGAATTTCTACTGGAAGATTTCAAACGCTCACGTCTGAAAAATGAACTCCAAGTTAGCTTCATCTTCGTTGTAGATATTCGGACCAGTGACTCTTCAAAGAAAATAGCAAAAAAATTTTCTGATAACGTAGTCGACCAGAGATCGACTACTGGAAAGGGTGCTGCTATAAGGCAGGCCGTGTATTATTGGAAGAAAAACACAACTCCGTTTGTAATCTTCCTCGATGCCGATGGTTCATATTGCTTTGACTCAGTACTTGATGTTATCAAAGAACTGGAGGGAGATGCTGACGTTGTTTCTGGCTCAAGATTCAATTCTAGGCAAGGAAGGCCAGATGGGATGAGCAGATTGCATAACTTCGGAAACAAAGCTCTCTCGAAAATTTCCAGTTTCAGAAATAGGAGGAAAATCTCAGATCTTTGTACTGGATTATGGGGGTTCAAAGAAAGCGCGCTATATTCCATGCCCCTAAAGTCGGATGGTTTCGACCTAGAGGCAGAGTTAGCGGGACAGTGTAGGAAGAATAATCTCCTGCACAAGGAGATAAGTGTAGAATGGAGTCAACGGAAGGGAGGAACAAGCAAACTAAGGTCACTATCAGATGGTTTCATTATTCTTCTAAGGATACTTAGGACCTAGAATCGAACCACCCAGAGATGGTTTCATTTGGAGCAATTGACGAATTTGGGCAAATAATGGCTCCCGGATTGGTTACAACATTACATCCCAATTTACTTCCATCGCCTATCAGTGCGCCCATTTTCCTTAGGCCAGTATTGATCCTTGAATCACCCATCTTGGAATATACCAATCCCCCATCATTCCTGAAATTGGATAGCTTTACCCCGGCTCCTAGATTTACTCCGAATCCTACTATTGAATCTCCAACATAATTGAAGTGGGGGGCCTTAGAATAGGGGAGAAGTATTGAATTCTTTATTTCCGAACAATGACCTACAATCGCCTCTTCACAAATCCAACTCCCCTTTCGAATCAAAGCCCCATGTCTAACTTCCGCATTTTTTCCGATGTACGCCGGACCCTCAATTCGCACGAAATCTCCTATTTTCGCGCTAGAATGGACAAATATTCCATCTCCAAAATCCTCGGAAATACTTCTAATTTCGGAAATCTGGGAGACTAAACCATTCTCGCCATTCCCAAGAATTTCCCAAACTGCCTTACCATCGGATGAGTCAGCAGAAAAGTTAGGCATACCCCCGCCTGCCCAGTCTTCAATCCCCGGAAAGATTTCAATAAGTAGGCCCATCGAGTAATGAACGACAGAAAACTGCCAATAATTGTTTTCAAGGCATATTCGTGGAACAATTTCCTTCATCAGACGATTTTAATCACTCACTCGTCGGGGTGGTCTTGAAATACGATACTCCACGCGATTCAGGTATGTGCGGAATTTTCGGATGCATTGCATCAGATGCTGCATCTAGAGTTCTAGAGGGTCTGCGGAAACTCGAATACAGAGGCTACGACTCATCTGGTTTGGCTGCCATCTTCCCTGAACAAGACGGACCAATAGAAACGGAAAGAACTACTGGATTTGTTTCAGATTTAGTTTCCAAGGCCAACGGTAGGTTTTCAGGCGCATGTATCTCCATAGGGCATACTAGATGGGCCACTCATGGCGGAGTTACTGATGGAAATGCCCACCCTCACTCAAGCGAAGATGGAAAAATTATCATCGTTCACAATGGAATAATTGAGAACTCAATGGAGCTTGCCCAAAGAGCGAATAACCTTGGTTACTCAATGACTTCAGAGACGGATACTGAGGTTTTTGTTCACCTATTGGATCATGAACTGAAAACCCAGCCAGCCGAATATACCCATCTAGATGCGTTCTGCAGAGTAGTTTCACAGCTTCAAGGCTCATGGGCCATAGCAGTAATGATTTCTGGGATGAACGGCATACTTGTCTCTAGGAATGGCGCTCCACTGGTAATTGGCAGGGGTGAAGGAAACGTCTCAGTTTCTTCTGATGTTCAGCCATTTTATGGTGCCTGTTCAGAAGTGGCCTACATGGCAGATGGGGACAACTTCCTTATTTCTAAAGAAGGAATCACCTCACAACAAGATTCCGTTGTACCCAACTTTGAGACACTGGAAGGAGTCTATGACGAGGAAGATCCGGGAAATTTCCAGCATATGATGTTGAAGGAAATACACGATCAACCAACATCCCTATCTAATGCTCTCAGTGGCAGGATTAGTCCCGATGGCCTTAGAGCAGAGCTTGGGGGGTTCTCACTTACTCCTGGGGAAATAAAGAATCTAGAAAGAATAAACCTTGTAGCCTGTGGAACTGCATATTACGCGGCAGAAGTCATATCTTCGTATATCAGGATGCTTACTTCAGTTAGATCCGAGGCTTTCATAGCTAGTGAGTTCCCTGCAAAGTCAGTATGTTCAGAGAAAACTCTAACCATTGGAATCTCCCAATCCGGAGAGACCAAGGACACAATTGACGCAATTTTGGAGGCCAAGAAGTTTGGAAGTCAGATAAGTTCAATGTGCAATGTGATTGGATCCACACTGGCAAGGCTCACAGGAAATGGGGCATATCTCCACGCTGGGCCCGAATTTGCAGTCGCATCCACTAAGGTATTTTCCAATATGATCGCAACAGGTCTTCTTTTCGCACTTACTATTTCCAATATCTCCAGTAAAAAGCAAAGAGAGATTGTTTCAGAACTCAGGAAACTCCCCAATACAATTTACCAGCAACTAGTTGATGATGACGGATCAATTGATGAGGCTTCCAGGTTTATCAATTCCTCCGAACCTCCAATTTTCATTGGTAGAGGCGGCCTCTCTACTTATGTGGCCAAGGAGGGGGCACTAAAGATGATGGAGATTTCCTACATCAACTGTCATGCTATCCCAGGAGGGGAATTAAAGCACGGCCCAATAGCCCTACTTTCAGAGGGCACCCCGGTGGTAGCAGTAGTGCCATCCGATTCAAAGCTAAATCTGATGGAATCAACCATCAGGGAATGCAAAAGCAGAGGGGCGAAAATAGTTCTGATTACTGACAGCGAAGGCCCAATAATAGAATTGGCCGATATCCTGATTCAAACAAAAAATACCCACGAGCACCTCACCCCATTAGTAAACATAATTCCTCTTCAACTTCTTGCTTATCAGGTTGGCATTTTACGGGGCGTAAATGTGGACAGACCCAGGAATCTCGCAAAGTCAGTAACAGTCGTCTAATTATTTTGTATCGCCGGTGAACATTTTGAGTGAGTCCTTATTCCGATTCATCCTCGCTTCCGATGCAGACTCTAGAACCTTATCCACTAGGGCCAATAGAACTGGTTACGGTACTGAAATAGGGCACTCATCAAAATTCCAATTTGGCAGTTGCACAGCATCTACGCCCTCACAGGAATCATTCCAAAGATCTTTGAAGACTTTCAACTCACTTGGTTTGGAACAAGCAAACCTACATGATCCAGAAGTAGCTTCTAACCTATACGATATCATTCGAGAAGCCTTACTGGAAATATATCAACTAAAATCAACAGGATGTTCAGTCTTCCTCACTCCATCGGGAACGGATGTAGAGATGCTTTCATCCTCTATTTTATCCAATAATTCCAAGTCCCCCACTACAAATTTCGTTTTGGCTCCCGCTGAAATAGGTTCTGGCTCAGTAAATTCTGCTAGTGGGCGGAGATTCTCATCAATTGCTCCAGACGGTTCCCTTGGGGAAGTTGGCTCTTTGGAATTTCCCAATCTCAATAATCAATCAGTTAGGTTAATTGAGTTTAGAGACTCTGACACGTCTACACTTGATTATGAAAACTGGGAAGAAAATCTAATTCTGGAACTCAGGAAAACCCCTGGAAAAAAAATACTGCATTATGTCAATTGTTCAAAGACTGGAATTGAAATTCCGAAGGTCTCCACAATTAGGAAGATACAGGACATTTTCCATGATGAAATAGATATTGTTGTTGATGCCGCTCAAGGGAGGATGGAAAAACAGGATATCAGAGGTTGGATAGATGATGGGATGCTCGTCTTCATTACCGGGTCAAAGTTCTTCTCAAGCCCCCCATTTTGTTGTGCTTTGTTCGTCCCCGATAGATATGATATTTCTAATACATGGTCTAGCGATTTTCATACATATTTCGATCAATGTTCATTCCCAGAAATTTGCAGGGACACGAACCCCCAAATTATCCAATCAAAACCCAGAACCGGGCATTTAGTAAGGTGGTTATTTGGAATTGAGAATATGAAATCCTATTTTTCAATTCCGAAAGAAATTAGAGACGAGTTCATAGAATTCTTTCACAATGAAGCAAGAACATCGATAAATAATATGGGCGGTGCCTTCGAACTCCTCGACTCCGATGAAAATACATTCCCATGCCATAAAAGCATAGTCTCATTTTTTCTAAGAAATAGAACCGATTTACAAAGATCAACGTTCAATGATTTAAGGAAGATATATTATTATTTTCTAAATAACAATGATTCATTCCATATCCCCCAGCCAACAAAATTACTACACGAAAATAGTGACTCCGGAGTCTTCAGATTGTCCATAGGTTCAGATATGATAGAAAATCTCGTGGACCTATCAAAAAAATCAAGTAAAGACGAAGCTAAAAGAGAATTAAGACTTAATATAAATCAATGCTTGGAGGAACTTTTAGCAGTAACCTCACTTCTTCAAGAATACAGTAAATAGCATAAAGTAAAACTCTCACCAGAAGAATGTGAGATTTGAAGCGAGTGTAGAAGGATCTTTGTTTAGGATTACTGCACACCTTGAGGAAGAACATGGCGACAGAAAAATCGGCCCTAGATTCCAAGGGCCCTTTGATGATCTAGAGCTAGTCGATAATTCAGTATTTTATGATTATATTCCACGCAATATTCATCCAGACGCGTTAGCAATGATATGCTTCCATCTTTTCTTCCCCTGGATTGGTCACACTGTAGAATTCCCTAAGTCTGTTACCCATTCCCTGGCTGGAACCCTGAATATTCCTACCTTTGTAAAATTAAAAGGTGAGACAGAAGTCCTTAACATCGACAGTAATCTAGAACCGTATTCTCCTACAAACCAAGACTCTATTTCCCCCTCGGATGTCGCGATTTCATTTGGAGGGGGGGTCGATTCCTCTTGCCTCCATGCACTATTTCCAGAATCCCCCCTTGTTCATGAAGTAAATATTAGCGAAATTGATGAGGATATTGAACTTCGTGGAGCAGTAAAAGCAATGAGGAGAATTGAGCAATTACATCAAACAAAGATCTACCCCATCAAAACCAACGCTCGCTTCATCTCCAAACCCAAAGGGGTTACGAGCTGGCTCTCCCCAATTCTTCCCTCGCTAATGGTTGCAGTCGACAATGGCCTTTCTGGGGTAATGATTGGTACAAATCTTGGAACTTTGTATCTGAAGAATGGGACTAGTTACAGAGAGGCCGACAAAATCAATAATCCTGCTAGGGACTCCCTTGCCTCGGTGACTGTGCCAATAATCCAAGCTTCTGGCGGAATAAGTCAGTATCTGGCAACAAAAATTTCTGCCGATCATGGAATTATGGGAGTGGTTACTTTTTGCGAGTCAGGGCCAAATGGAAATAATTGTGGGAAATGCATGAAATGCTTAAGAAGAGAATTGATGTATAGGTCGCTTAATACAAAATTCCCTGAAACCTATCCATTGTCTGATTTCCCTATAGACCTAAATCAATTCCTTGAAAAATACAATATAGAAAGGGCCTTGAAACATTTTACTCCGCTGGAGAGGAATCCGTTCAGTCAAGTTTTCGCTAAAGCCAGAGACGAAATGGGGCCATCATTCCCAGAAGAGTTACTTCCTTTGGTAGACTTTTTGCCCCCTACATCATTCATGGATTATTGGCCGGTAGAGGCTGACAATCTTTTCCCAGAGCCTTTCAGGGAAGGAGTTCTATCAGTGATAAATCGAAAAATACCAAATATGCCACCTCACGAAGAGGCCATTTTTCATGCTTGGGGAAAATGGAGAAATGACATATAGGGGGTTAATATGTTAATTTACCCAAAGTCTAACTTTTTCAGTTACATCGGAGGAGACTCCAAAAATTCAGTCTCTGCCGATTCTTTACTGCAATCAAACAGATATTACGAACTTAATTATATGGCGAAAAAGAATAGTGATAGTAACAGCAAAGAAAGATTTGAAAAGGCACTTCTTGAGTTATCAGAATCCTCAAATCTCTTCAAGTTAAACCACCCCCCTGAGGGGAATCCTTCTAGTAACAAAACTAAGAAAATTATCTCCCATAAGTATAGATTCATTTACGTGGAAGTTCCCAAAGCAGCCTCTAGAACCATACTTAGGGTGTTGCGACGAGGAGATCTTGAAATCCAATCTTCCACTATTCCTCTTTCTGAATTGCTCGAATCAGAACCGGATCTAAAGAAATATCATCGCTTTTCATCCGTGAGGAATCCATGGTCACGACTCGTTTCGACATGGAGAAATAAGATATTAGACCCAGAAAATCCACAAATTGTGAATAATACCAGAGGCCTTCAAAAAGGGATGAAATTCGCCGATTTCCTAGAGGTTCTAATGAATTCACCTATTGGAAATGATTTGTTTGCAGATAGACATTGGAAGTCCCAATATACGTTCATTAGTGATCAGGACGGAAACCCTCTGGTCGATACAATATGTAGGATGGAAAATTTAGCAGAGGATCTGCAGCAGGTCTTCGAAGTCATAGGTCTGCCAGATTTAATTCCAGATTCACTCCCAAGATTAAATGTCACTAGGAAAAAAGATGAAGATTTTTTTACATACAGGGAGTATTTTTCACCCGAACAGAAGAACCAAGTCTCCAGACGTTATTCCACAGACATCATGAATTTTGACTATTCTTTCTAGCTGAAGAGGCCCCCCTTCTAGAAGACCTAACATTATTTCAATCCAAATCTTTGAAGTGAACACCTCACTTGTGCATCTTTTACAATTTCTTAACGTTGTACATTGTAGTCATTTTGTGTTATTTGCCAGATTTTGACCCTCATTATCGATAAGATATATTGAAGGAATGTTGTTACTGTATGGCAGTTACTTTGTCCGAAAAGACAACATATCTTGAATCAACCCAGTACGCATATGAAGAAGGCGCTAATAACTGGAATAACCGGGCAGGATGGGTCTTATTTAGCGGAGTTTTTACTAGGGAAGGGTTACGAAGTCCATGGGATAAAAAGAAGATCATCTTCCCTCAATACCCAAAGAATTGATCACATTTACGAAGACCCGCACATGGAGAATAGGAAGCTCATATTGCACTACGGGGATATGACTGATTCATCTAACCTAATCCGAATCATGAATCAGATACGTCCGGATGAAGTGTACAATCTTGCAGCACAGAGTCATGTTGCAGTTAGTTTCGAATCACCAGAATACACAGCAGATGTTGATGGAATAGGAACATTAAGACTTCTGGAGGCGATTAGGTTCTTAGGATTGGAGAAGAAGACAAGATTCTACCAAGCATCGACTTCGGAGTTGTATGGACTCGTCCAAGAAGTTCCTCAAACTGAAAGGACCGCTTTCTATCCGCGTAGCCCATATGCATCTGCTAAATTATTTGCATACTGGATTACTGTGAATTACCGGGAAGCATACGGAATTTTCGCATGCAATGGGATATTGTTCAACCACGAATCCCCGAGGAGAGGTGAGACTTTCGTAACCAGAAAAATTACTAGAGGGCTAGCAAATATTGCTCAGGGTATTGAAGAGTGTCTCTTCATGGGGAATTTGGATGCTAGGAGGGATTGGGGACATGCATCGGATTACGTACGAATGCAATGGCTAATGCTCCAGCAGGAAGAGCCAGAGGATTATGTCATTGCTTCTGGGAAGCAACACTCCGTCCGCGAATTCATTTTACTTGCCACAAAGCATATGGGTATTGAATTAGAATTCCAAGGAAGGGGCTTGGAAGAGAAAGGAATTGTAATAAAAAACTCTGGAGATAAGGCACCTGAAATTAATGAAGGTGACGTAATCATTAGAGTTGATCCAAGATATTTTCGTCCAAATGAAGTCGAAGAATTGTTGGGCGATCCCACCAAGGCAAGAGAGAAACTAGGATGGGTTTGTGAGAAGACTCTCGACGATCTTTGTGCTGAAATGATTGAAGAGGACCTTACTATTGCAATAAATAACAGATTGATTTCCTCTCGGAATAACTAGATAGGAAACTCCTATGGGCTGAGAAGATGGCGAAAAAAGCAGTCAGTATTTTTGTTTCTGGACATAATGGTATGGTCGGATCAGCTGTCGCCAAACAACTTGGAGAGGCAGGCGAATACAGGATTATTACAGCAGAAAGAGATGAAGTAGACCTAACAATACAGTCTGAAGTGGATTCTTTCTTTCACCGAAAAGAGATAGACTATGTTGTAATTTCAGCGGCTAGGGTTGGAGGGATTCAAGCAAATAAAGAGTATCCAGCGGAGTTCATCTATGAAAATTTGATGATTGAAACAAACTTGATTCACTCTTCGCACAACGCAGGGGTTGAGAGGTTGCTATTCCTAGGCTCATCATGCATCTACCCCAGAATGAGCACACAGCCAATTAAGGAGTCAGCGCTACTTACTGGGGCTCTAGAGCCGACTAATGAGCCATATGCGATCGCCAAGATTGCTGGAATAAAACTATGCGAATCATATAACCGTCAGCATGGCAGGGACTATCGTTCATTGATGCCGACAAACATTTTCGGGCCTAATGATAACTTTCATCCCGAAAATTCCCATGTCCTGCCAGCTCTGCTCGGAAGGTTCCATGACGCAAAAATTAGTGGTAGTGAAAAGGTAATCGTGTGGGGTTCTGGGAAGCCCAAAAGAGAGTTTCTACACGTGGACGATCTCGCAAAGGCCATAATTCATTTCCTATTGATGGATTACAATTCTTTCTGGGAAGTCGTTCCCGAACGTTGTTCCCACGTCAATATCGGTACTGGTTCTGACATTTCTATTTCCGAGCTGTGTAGAATAATTTGTGAAGTTGTAAATTATGATGGTGAAGTTTCGTATGATACAAATAAGCCAGATGGAACTCCGAGGAAAGTGCTGGATACTAACCTGGCAACTCAACTCGGTTGGAGTGCTTCTATCGATCTCAAGAAAGGGATAGAAGAGACCTATGAATGGCTTCTACAGAATCATGACAAACTTAGAGGTAGATGATTTGGAAATTCTAGTAGATTTGTATGACCCCAATTCCTCGCCAGGAGGCCTGTGCAATAGGCTGAGAGCAATTGGGGGCGCGATGACCCTGTCCAAGATATTGAACCTCCCAATTAGAGTACACTGGAGTGAAGATCACAAGTCCTTTCCAGGACAAATAGAGGATATTTTTGAATTAGATAATCTTCCAGAGGCTATGGAGATTCAAAGGACTCCGTTAATTATTGAGACCTCGATAGCCCCACTTAGGGAACAAAATGAAACTCGCAGAACTACTCTGATTCGTGGGGGGATACACCCCAGGAGGATCTTTCAATCCCAGGAGGCCGCAGTCAAAGGAATGATTGGAGAGTTTTTTGGCTTGGAGGGAAAAGAGGAAATGGAAAGAAAATTCATCCAAACTTCGTGGGAACAACTCAGAAATTTGCTAAACTGTTGCGTTTCTGAAGAAGTATTTCGTAGGAAGGAAGAAATGCAAAAAAAATTGGGAGAGTCATATTTGGGACTTCATGTCAGATTAACTGATTTGATTACTTCAAAAATTTCCAGAGGTAAGGATGTTGGGGACTTTCCGAACAATTATATTGACAAACTGCTCAATAGCACAGCAGAAGAAAAAAGAGAAGTCTACATAGCTACAGACAGTATTGAAGGACTAGATGGCATTACTTCTGCGTGTGACTTGAGTTTTCACCACCTACCAAGGGAGAGTTTTGCTACCAGTGGCCATAGATTGACTTCTAACTCGGATGCTATGGTCGATCTACTGATTTTAGCGGAAAGCTCAACCCTAATTGGGACGAGGGGTAGCTCTTTCTCGGAGACCGCTTCAAAATTAGGTCGTCAGACAACAGCTCTGGTGTCCTGATTGGGAAAAAATGGTTGATTGGGCAAATTTGAATTCAAAGCCGAATATTCAATATCCAGCAACTCTTGTTGCCACATATCCCTCGACAGGCTCAAACCCCCACCCAATCTCGAGAAAATTGTGGATACGACCAAAGCCGCTTACCTTTTTCTTCTATTTTCTTGCCTTTCTATGGGTCTGATGGCAGCTAGGTTCTATCTGGCTTCAAGGGAAATTAGGGCAGTCTCTCCGGAATCAACCAACTTATCAGATGAGCAAATTTTCGCGATCCTTCCATTTAGGAACGAGAGCAAGACTCTCAAAACAACGCTCCCGGTCATTGCATCTGAAGTCTCAAGAGACGGAAACTCCAAGTTGATATTGGTTGATTCTAATTCTGAAGATGATGGAGTGATAACGGCAAATAGGATAATGCACAACTCAGAATTAACTGACAACGCATGGTCAATAATCTCAATGGAAGTACCGGGAAAGGGAAAGGCACTAAACGCTGCTATGGATTTGGTGGCAAGAGACTCAATAATTGTAATTATAGATGCAGATGCAATAATTTCTGTAGGGTCATTTGAGTCATTTAGGCGTTGGATGGCAACTTCGGATGTGGGGGCTGTTTCAGCAGAAGAGTATATTTCCACGGATCATCCAATGAAGGAATACAAAGAAAGAGCGAATATCCTACGACGTTACGAAAGCACCCTTGGTTGTTGTTTTATATTAGAAGGAAGCCTTCTGGCTTGGCACCCATCAAGGATTGGCTGGAAAAGGTTTGATGAATCAACCAATGCTGACGACGCCCAAATCTCACTGTTATCGATACGTTCTGGACACCGAAGTCTCGTAGATTCAAGTATCAAATATACCGACTGTAGAAATCAGACTCGAGGTTCATTTGGCCGTTCTATACGAAGATCCCAAGGCTTGATAAAACAGCTCATTTCTAATTTCGATCTTTTTTGGACCTCAGAATCATATTCCACTAGAATATCCTTACTTTTCAATTCTTTACTCCACATAATTATTCCGTGGTGTGTTTTGTCACTTTTTACAGCCTCTCTGTATCTCCTTTCTATTTCGAATTTGCCTAATTTATTATTGAGCTATGAAACACTATTGTTGTCGGTGCCATTTTTCCTTTTACTCTCTTCTTTTTCACGATTCGGCATTACTCTGATAAAGGGTACAATCGCAAGTGTCATTGGTCAAATTCGTTTATTATTTAGAATAGGCTCCCATCAATGGGAGCCGGGGAAGGGGTAATCTGTGCAGGAAAAATCGACATCCGAACCTAGGATGCTACTCTCAAAAAAATCAAGATATACGCATGAAACTTTGGTTTCTAACTCATTCTTTGCAGGAGTACATGTTGGTTTTAGAAAATTCATTCTCCCAAATCTCAACTTTCGCTTGGGACTATTGTGGGTCATCCTCGATCCACTGCTAAAGGCTGCTGTTTTCACATTCCTGATTATGGTTCTCCGAGGAAGTGCATCACCAGCTTCCCTAATCATTGGAGTTTTCACGTACGCCTCACAGAGTGGTTCCTTTTCCAAATCTATGGTAATGAGCCCATCAAACGAGCCATTTCCCCTAACTCACACCCCAGATGCCCCATTGTTGGCCTCTATAATCTCCTCTCAGATATTCACGGCTATTTTCCTTGGAATTTCAGGCGCCTCGATGCTTATTCTATTCGCAGATGCTTCTTCCCCCCTCCTAATTGCCCTCCCAATTTCCTGCTGCGCCTTAGCAATAATTTTCTCAGGCGCAGGATTGTTACTATCTCCGATAAACCTGGTAATCAAGGACTTTGGAGCATTCATTGGACATTTGCTTAGGCTGGGGTTCTTCCTTCATTGCGTGCTTTATCCCTATTCAATGACTAGCGGTTTACATCGCAGCGTGCTTTATTGGCTACCTCACACAATACTGGTGGAGTGGTGTAGGGCAATTTCTTCTGGAACCTCCTCTCCCTTCACAATTATCCATTCTATAGAAGTAATTCTACTTTGGTCAATACCCATGGCTATTGGGTTTGTGAGATTCAAGCAATATCGATGGAGGGCAACAACTTGGTCTTGATTAGGATAAATAATCTAAATTTATCATACGATGGAATGAAGGTCAGGAATCTTTTGAGCCCCCCAGAGAGGTTACATTTCGATGCATTATCTATAGATTCGATGATTGCGAAAGAAGGAGAGATAATTGCAATAATGGGGCATAATGGGGCTGGAAAGTCTACATTGTTGAGCGCATTAGCTGGGAAAATGAGACCCAACTCCGGAGAAATTGAAGTCATCGGAACGGTTGTTCATCTTTCAGGCGTTAATCCTGGCTTCGATCCAATACTTTCACCTAGACAGAATTTGAAATGGCTTTCCAGGATTTATGGATGTGAGTCTTCTTCACTTATCCCCGAAGTAGAGGAATTTGCTGGAATCGGCGAGGCATTCGACCGGCCAATAAGAACCTTATCGGGCGGAATGAAGGGGAGAGTAGGTTTTGGTTTCGCTACATCTCTGAATCCCGATATTCTCTTGATCGATGAAGTACTTGGAGTAGGGGACCCCAGTTTCAAGGCAAAGGCCACATCTCGCCTAAAGGGGATGATGAAGAATACGGGGATTGTCATCATGTCGACCCATTCCGTGGGATTGGTGAAAGAGTTAGCATCTAGGACGGTCATTCTTGAAAAGGGGCTCATAATCCATGATGGAGGCGTCCAAGATGGCCTCGACCTGTATTCAGAAATTATGTGAGGATGAAAAATTGAGAATATTAGTTACCGGCAGTTCGGGTTTTATCGGCTCCAGGTTAGTAAAATTTCTTCGGAAGAAGAACATTGAAGTTATCGCTATTGACAATAACGGAGGAAAATCCCCGCTGGAGGACATTACTACTCTTCAATGGGATCTTTCCTCTGTTGATTCTGTGATTCATCTCGCGGCGAAGATTAGCGTGGCAGAGTCCTTTGAAAAAACTGAGGAATATTTGAAGACTAACGTAGATGCAACTAGACGCCTATTCGAAGCTTGTCGAGATTTCCGAGTAAAAAGGACTGTATTTGCTTCCAGTGCCGCGGTTTATGGACAATCAATTAATAAAATAAAGACAGTCGGTGAAGAAGCCACCCCAGAATCTCCTTACGCCGAGACTAAGATTGCAGGAGAGGAAATTGCCATTGAACTATCTTCAAAAAACTGCGCATTTACCTGCTTCAGATTCTTTAATGTATATGGTCCCGGACAGCGACACGATTCCCCCTATTCTGCAGTAATACCAATTTTCATTTATCGTCTTACACGGGGCCTTCCAGTTACAATCTTCGGAGATGGAAAACAAACTCGGGATTTCATACATATTTCCGATGTCTGTAATGCTCTCTACAAGGCAGCAATTTCTAAAAACTCTAGATCAGAAATACTCAATCTAGGAACTGGGAAGTCGATTTCAATACTTGATTTGACGAGGTTAATTTCCGAGATAGTATCCGAGGAGGGGGGTCCGAGAGATACTGAGATAATACTACGCCCAGCTAGGGAGGGTGATGTTCTTCATTCAACCGCTGACATTTTGGGGCTTGAAGAATTCTTCAGAAATTCTGAATTCATGGAATTAAGTCAAGGAATTAGAGAACTAGTAAGGCTGGAATTCGCATCTCTTCACTCATAATCGTGGAAATAATTTTTCTTTCAAACGCTTTCTCTGAAATTTCCTTAGATTTTTCATTACATCTTTGTTTCCCATATTTTCAACTCTAATGATTTTTGAAATAATGAAGCCAACTAGAATCAAAATCCCCCCAATTAGGAAAGGCGCCCTAGTCATCTGAAAAATTGATTTTGCAATCAGATACGGCCATGAGTATCCCATTATGTGGGATTTCACTCCCATCTTGTAAGATTCTACGAGACTCCCGTATTCTTTTCCTGTGCCTCTTGCTTGCTCAACTAACAAACTCTCAATATTCCTTGTTTTCCATCCTTGATGTAAACAAATCGCATTATCGATCCCATCCCATCCATCTATCTCCATCACCCCTCCAATGGATTCGAAACACTCTCTTCGATAAGTCTTCAATCCACCCCTGGTATGGTTCGGCTCAACACTCTCAATAACCTCATTTCCCCCTCTTCGAACAAAACAGTTCCCACTAGCAATCCCCAGGCTATCTTCTTTTGCAAACTCCCCTAAAATCTCTTGAAAATATCCTCTTGGCAGAATCATATCGGCATCAATCTTCGAACAGAATTCCCAATCAGAATCTATTGACCCCATTCCATAGTTGAACAGCCTCGCAATCTTCTCGCCCCTGGATCTGGTCGAATTAGAGTGCACTGAAACCAGCTTAATCCATGGGCATATTTCCATTGCATCTTCTACTATTTGCTTACTACCATCGGTAGAGAAATCGTCAACAAGAATCCATTCGGAGGGCAAAACCGACTGATTCGTCATTGATTCAATTATCCCCGGGAGAAAATCTAGCTCGTTTCTGAATGGAGTCACAACGACATGCTTGGCCACCAAACCACCCAACTATTGTCACAGGCAATCTGAGTTTAACAGTAATTGTTGGAGAAAATCACTTTCTTATCAACATCACGCCACAACCAAGAGAACCTTTGATGAATTCAATGCATAGCCAGGGATATGGGTGTGGGGGAAAGGGGTCAGCAAGATCCCCCGGAAGGTCCCAAAATTATCAAATTGGGGAATTTCGGAGTCCCTGTTTCGATTGACGATGTTTCCATAAAAAACGCACCTTTACTGAAGAATGATGATGAAATAATTATTGAACCGGATTCTTGGAGTTTTGAATCGAACCAAAATGCAGAACTTATTACACACTCAGATGGTGTCTTGGAAATCAAAGTTCTACAAGAAAATAGTACCCCTGGAGCTCGTTCAAAAACATCAATTTCACTAGATCAAGGAGTATACAATCTCACTGTAATTGGCTATTCAGATGCTGATTCCACATTCTTTCCCTGGGTGATTGATGAAAATAATTTGAGAATTACTCCAACAGTACACATGGCCACATTCGAGGAACCAGTAACGGTAGAATTCAGAGTCAAGAAGAAAATGAACATCACGTTCGGAGTCCTGTCGCACAGACAAAAAATAGGTGATAAGTGCTACATACGGTCATTCCACATTACAAAAAGTGTAAAAGTCGACAAAATCAACTCAAAAGGATCATTTATTGATATTCAGTATGATGATCTAATATCACATCAGAACACAGTTCTGGATGGAGACGAGTCTGGGATTTACGTTACGTCGAAGCCGATCAGTACCCCGGGAGCATACGCTCTTATCGAAGTTCGCCCTGACTCTACAATCACCATATATGTCAAGGTATCAGTTGAACACCCAAGTGTTGCATTTCTATATGTCGCAGACCAAGTTTCTGGTAGGGAGCTAATAAAAAGAAACGTGATTTTCGAATCGACTAATCTGGATGGCGATGAAAATACTTCCGAACTCTACAGTTCCGTTACAATTCCTGAAAACGTTTTTCAGATAAGGGTTGGTTTATTATTTTCAACCACCACAAAGCCAGATACTCACAGAATGAAAATCCAAAAATTGGAAGTAGTCGAACATAAAAAATTAGGCGATGTTGTTTGCGAGACATATGTCATCAATATGCCACAGGATCGAGTAAAACTAGAATTCTGTGAACACCAAGCCAGCAGATTTGACTTCAACATGACTAATTGGGAAGCAGTTAATGGGAGTGAAGAGCCATATTTATCGAATTGGAAGAAATACATGGAAAGGCCCTGGTCGGATTTGGACAATCATCTTGGCAGGAAGGCAATAGACAAAAGTGGGGCATGGGGTTATCTGCTTTCTATGAAAGGGATATTCTTAGACGCCATTGATAAGCAGCATGATTGCATTGCAATCCTCGATGACGATTTTGTCCTTTCCAAATCGTTCGACCACGATTTTTCCAAGGCGATTGAGCAAATAGAAAAAACTTGGCAGGTCATATACTTAGGCGCATCTCAATGGCAATGGGACGGAATAGTTGAACGCTCTGGGAACTACTATATTCCAAACGAAAATACCAACGGTTCCTTCGCGGTTTTGTACAAGAAATCCGTATTCAAACCTTTACTTGATCAGATAGAATTGATGGAAGCCCCCTTCGATGCAGGACCGCTCCGAAAGGTTGTTCTTGATATTTCGAAGGAGAACTCATTCGTAGTTTATCCAAATATTGCTATAGCAAACCTCGAAAAAGACGGAATAAGGGACAGTAGGAATCAGATAGAATTCTCTAAACGCTTTAGATGGGAACTTGATGATTTCCCCTCACATTTTACAGAATGGAGCTCTAAACCGAGGTTGATCGCTGATAATAATAAAGAGATAACAACAAAGGGCAAGTCTTTCGTCACTGGAGTTACGACAATCAACAGAATTGAATATTTGCAGAGTTTTGTTAAGGAATGGTTGGAGACAAAATCCGAATCTGCGGACTCGACATTGATTATCGCAGACGATGGTTCTACCGATGGAACATTAGAATGGCTTACCGACAATATTGATGTGGGCGATTCAAGATTAATAGTGCTGCAAAATAATGGAACTGGTATCGCCAGACAGACCAACAGTATTTTTGAAAAAATAGTGAGTTTAGATTTTAACCCGGATGCAATTTTCATGTGTAATGATGACATAAGATTTCTGAATTCTGGATGGGATGATTTGTATTTCGAAGCGATGAAGTCATCCGGCTACGACCACTTGGTTTACTTTAATCCAAAATGGAAGGCACCTACTCATTCTGAGTTGTCGGGCGAGAATAAAGAATTAACATCTCATTGTTCGGCTAGAGATGCAATGGGCTGCTTCTATACCTTAACCCCCAAGCTAATCGAGGGAATTGGTTATTTCGATGAGAAATCCTTCCCAGTAAGGGGGCATTCTCATATTGATTTCACTTTGAGGGCATGTAGATTTGAAGCAAATGACCCGAATTTTCTCTATGACGCCTCAAAAAGTAATGAATTAATTGGAATGTTCCTCAAAGACACATACAAGAGGACAAATAGGACTTTGTCGGTTAGGGAGATGTGGCTCACTACGAGTGATGAATCTTTGGCCAAAAGAGAATCAATCTTGCTTAATGAAGAGAGAGTCTTCATACCACGGGGTTGGTGAAATTGAGGATCACTGTCGAAACATCCGAACAAACAATTCTCTTTGGCGTATTTCTCGATAATGAGGACAAAAAAAGAAATCCAAAGTTTGGAGAATTTCGTGAATTTTCTTTCAATAAGTCCGGTGACATCGGTTTCGGGAAGATCCACCCAGACAGACTCGCTCTGGTTGCAATCCTCAACACCTTGCCATTTTGTGAGAAAACATTGCATCTATCATGGCCAGTTTCAAACAGTTTTCTGGAGAGCAGTAAAATAATTTCAAGGATAAAAATTACTGCCGAAAAAGGATCTGTCCCACCGATAAGAAAAACGAGGTCTGGACGACACGCCCTCTCATTTAGTGGCGGGGCGGACTCAACAGCCGCACTAGCCATAATGCCCCAAACAACAGAATCAGTATTTATGCTACGAACAAAGAGAGGAGGACGAACTCTCTATGATAGCGATGCTGCTGAGGAATCTTGTCGCCAATTACGAAAATTAGGATTTGTAGTCCACTCTGTTGAATCCGATTTCGAATACCTAAGGGATCCGATTGGCTTCCCCACTGACCTAGCTGTCTCATCTCCAGCAATATTGCTAGCAGAATCTAGGAATTTCCAATCAATAGCCTTTGGAACTATACTAGAGTCAGCATACGGTACATCCGGTTCTTCTTTCAGAAACTACGTTGAATCTAGCCATTATAGACTTTGGAAAACTCTCTTTGATGCAGTAGGTTTGGGTTACTCACTTCCCGTTGCAGGTGTGAGTGAAGTTGGGACTGCCAAATTATGCTTAGAATTGCCCATCGGCAGATTCCACCAGTCATGTATTCGAGGAAAATGGGAAAAACCGTGCAATAAATGCTGGAAGTGCTTTAGAAAAAGTACCTTAATTTCTGCACTCGGAGGAAAAGAAATATCAGAATATGCGACAAAAGCACTTCAAACATCAAAGGAGGTAAGAAAACATCTCCTGGATAACTCCCCCATTAAACATGAAGGAGTTTTGACATATTCATTGGAAAGGGCCAATGGGGGTGGAGAGATTTTTGATTGCCTGAGAAAATTAACGAGAGTCGGCTCGATAAATACAGATTGGATGGAAAGGTGGTACGGCCATTCTTCAACGTTGATCGAAGAAGACTATTCTCAATACACCTCCAATAAACTCAAGCACTACCTAGGTGAGATGACTCCATCACAAACCAAAGACCTACTTAATTGGTCAAATGAAGATAGTAAAGAGAGGAGGGACATTCTCTCGGAGCTTAGAATCTTAATTTAATCAGATAATAGGCTCTTGGCTAAGGATTCTGCCCCGTCATCAGAGACGTTTACAATCAGTCTTTCCGCCATTTGTGATCTAACCCCTGGGTCATTTATCCTATCCAAAGCTAGGCTGATTATTCCCCGATCCGGCTCCTCAACCAGTATTGCGCCCCCTCTTTCGGCAGCCTTCATAGCCCTCATTGGTTGGTCGTCTCTTTGTGTTTCGTAATTTGGGATAATGACTGATGGGAGTCTGAGGAGTATGCATTCATTGACACTATTGTATCCGCCAGCAATAATTGCAAAGTCGAAACAATTTCTACTTCTCATGATTGGAAAGCTTTGAACGATTCGTATTTTTTCATTGGAAACGAAAGAAGAATCACTCATTGGTTTGAGCATAGAATCAGCTATAACCACATAAACTCCTTTTTCAACTAGATATTCGGTTACAAATCTTCTAAGGTTTCCGATATCATTTATTTCTCCGGCCCCCAATGAAACCAATGCCAATGTCGCATTGTCAGGTATCCCCAGTTTTCCTCTCAATAACCCCCGGGGGTGTAAATCGTTCCTTGGGACCGACAATATTGGCGATGTAAGATTTATTTCCTCTACTGGCCATTTGGCTAATTCCCCCATATCTGGTTCCATCATGTCTCCCGGGACCACAATTCTATCAAAGTGGGAAAACGAATCCGATGGTACACTGTCTTTGCCCCTTTTGACTATCCTTCTGATCCAAGCCTTTTTTGTCCCTTCCCTAGACTTTATTGCGTTCAACATGCCTCGATATGGGTAGGAACCATCGAATACAAAAATAGATGGTTTATGTACAGAAAAAATGTTTGCCAGCATCTCTTCACACTGGGAATTCCAAACTTTGGCTCCCATGCCTTTGAACTTCTGCCTATTAGGCAGGTGGTAACTTGTCATCCCTTCTGCATACAACGGATGTAGGACATAATTAGTGGTGAAAAATACAATTTCGATATCCGGGTCTCTTCTCTTCATAGCCATCGCAAGAGCGAACATTCTCGCATAGTGCCCCATTCCAACACCATTTGTAGGAAAAAGTACTGCACAATTCCTAGACTCAAAAGGCAAATTGATTTCTTGTTGTGACTCAATTGCTCTCATACCAATTCTTTCCTGGCCGAATCTCCAGAATAATCGAACTAAAGAAAAGGGGAGAATAATGATCTTCCACGGGCGTAGGACGGATTCGACGAGAAGATTGCCCAATCTGAATGACAGACTCGACTTTAGGGACTCAATTCTTCTCGAGCTTCTTTCGACAAGAGCATCATTACTACTGGGATTCCCAAATGTGGAATCTTCCATGCTTTCTCCGAATCAGAAATAGACATAATGACTTTGGTGGAAACAAAGAATAGAGAGGTGCCTCTGCGAGTGTTATGTCAGGGGAATACATGATTGTCAGTAGGTCGGGGACAAATCCGCTTACGGTGGCTGTACATGTCGCAATGGAAGATGGCTTCATACCTATCGGAGGAGTCACAGTCCACACTGAGACTAGAGGCAGGGAAAGAATAACAACATACCATCAAGCTCTTTACAAGCCAGAGTGAAT
>MDSZ01061086.1_pt1 | contig 22353 bp, 17 predicted proteins | sample 811201 | NCBI WGS metagenome assembly MDSZ01 (sample SAMN05326647, study PRJNA326480) | marine metagenome | isolation source: seawater | place: Indian Ocean: North | collected 2010 | reverse complement strand
GGAGTAGAATTAGTCGCACACATGGGGCATTCCCAAATGAACATTGATTCTGGAATGCCGACTCAATTCATAAACGTAACATATGACGGAGATCCTGCTATCGACCCTGTTTTGCCAATACTAGTCCAACACAGAGCAATCGCCCAGTCGAGGCTTGCAGAAACCGATACTGGAGGCCTTAGTGAAGAAGAAGCTAAAGAGAGATTTTTGGATGCTGTTGGTAGAATTGCTCCATTGAAAGGTGCTAAGTTGGGACTCGTTGCATCTATTCAACACCTACACCTAGTCTTCGACTATAAGAAAAGGTTCGAAGATGCTGGGTTTGACGTTGAGGTTCCAGTAGGCGGTGCTAGACTAACCTTCCCTGGGCAAGTTCTTGGATGTAATTACTCAGGAGATGATGATGAAATTGGGCATTATCTATTCTTAGGAAGCGGAGATTTCCATCCGATTGGTCTTGCTCTACATACAGGAAAACCCCTAGCCATGCTCGACCCTTACACGGGAGATGCTAGCGAAATGGGTGCCGAGAGAATTGAGAGAATTCTAAGGCAAAGATTTGGATTGATAATGGCGATACAGGAAGCACAGAATTTTGCAATTTTAATCGGAGAAAAACCGGGCCAAATGCGAAGAAGTTTAGCGCTTAAACTCAAGCGAACGCTTGCAAAACATGGTAAAAAAGGATACTTACTTGCATTAGAGCATGTGGGACCAGAATTGATTGACTTCTACCCTGTGGATGCATTTGTTAACACAGCATGTCCAAGAATAGCGATTGATGATTCTGTGAAATATGCGAAGCCGCTAGTAACTCCTTTTGAACTTGAAGTAGCTCTTGGAGAAAAGAAATGGGAGACAGGATATCAGTTTGATGAGATACCCTGAGAGAACTTTTGAGTTGAAAGTTCAATAACCATAGACGATGACCATCTTCAGTCATGAGTTCTTATCTAGACCGTATCGGAGCGGGTTTAATCCTTAGCAACCCAGAGGTTTTTGGTTTTGATTACGTTCCAGAAACTCTAGTTTGTAGGGAAGACCTGCAAGGGGAATTAGCTGCAATATTAGGCAGTATTGCACATCCTGAGGGTACTGGTAGAGTTGTGATAACCGGACCTGTCGGCTCAGGTAAAACCGTCTTAGCAAAGCGATTTTGTCATGACATAATTAGACATTTGAGCGATAAAAGAAACATAAAACAGGTTCATGTCAATTGCAGAAATGCTGCAACTCCATCAAGAGTTATGCAAAAAATTGTCCAAGATCTTGACCCAGGTCATCCAGACAGAGGACTCGGGGTGGGGGAATTACTAACCAGTCTGAGAAGAATGTTACATAGTAGTAATACTCACTTAATCGTAGTATTAGATGAAGTAGACCACCTCTTGAGGCGCTCTGGAGATGACATAATCTACAAATTGATGCGAATCGATGAAGATAGAGAGGGCGCTGGCACACTATCAACGATTATGATCAGTCAAGAGCAAGTCTTAGACTTGCTAGAGAACGCTGTTCTATCTCGCGTAGGTCGTTCAAACCATGTTAGAGTACCCCCTTACGATGAAAATGGTCTCAGAAGTATCATTGAACAGAGAATGAACTTGGGATTAGTAACAGGGACTTGTCCTGCCGAAATTTTAGATTTAATTTCACAAGCTGCTGCACCATCAGGTGATGCACGACAAGCGATAGAACTTTTAGAGGGTGCTGCGAAGCGCGCCGAGGCCGCAGGTCGCTCAATTATAGAATCTAAAGATGTTCAAAGAACGGTAGTAACTATGCCTGCAAATGTAGATTCCCTGAATATTGAAAATTTACCTCCTCATGCAATGATGATATTACTAGGATTATGCAGACGTCTCAAGAAACAAGAGCGTGTGACAAGTGGTGAGGCTGAAAAGCTGTATCATGTAGTATGCGAGGAATATGACCAATCTCCGAAAGGTCATACCACACTTTGGAAGCATCTAAAACGTCTGGCCCAAGAAGATATAGTAGTGACAAAGACTGCTAAATCAGAGGTAGGAAGAGGCAGAACACAGCATATTTCCATGCCTCACATGCTTCCCAGCGACGTGGAAAGGCGTCTAGAAACACTGATTCCAAGCCGACTACGCCGATAATAATCCGATTTATATCGCACAAAGGGGCTAAATACCCGTCTTATGTCGGCAGGCTGCTCAAGAGTTGATAACATGGCAGACAGTACTTTCGTCGCAGTAGTCAATGACACAAATCCAGACAATGGAGGACGCTCCTACAACCTAACCGTTAGTGGAAACAACCAATCACAGTTTCTAGGTAAGAAAATCGGCGACGTAGTCGATGGAATCTTCGTTGGAGAAGGCGATAAAACACTGGCAGGATACAAACTTGAAATCACAGGCGGCTCCGACAAAACCGGAACACCGATGAGATCTGACCTAGATGGAGGAACTCGTCAGTCTGTTCTAGTGACTGCGTCAACCGGTTTCAAAGGACACAACTTGGTCCACAAAGCAAAAGGTGGAGAGAAGAAGCGTTTCCGCTACAAACCTGATGGAATGCGCAAAAGACGCAACTTCCGTGGAAACACTATTACTCAAGATACAAGGCAAATAAATCTCAAAGTAATCGAGGCTGCAAACAAGAGCCTCGCTGACATCCTCGGAGCAGATGAGGAGAGCAGTGAGTGAAGCCGCGAGGCTGATCTTGAGGTATTTGGAGGTAAGGAAGCATGGCACGCAAGCTTCCTGCACAACCCGAAGTCAACATTGGTCTGGTCGGGCACGTAGACCACGGTAAAACAACCTTAACACAGGCACTATCAGGAGTGTGGACCGATACACATTCAGAAGAAAGAAAGCGTGGTATTTCTATCAAACTCGGTTATGCAGATACTGCTTTCTACAAAACCCAAGGTGGAGAATATTACGCTACTGGAAAGAGACCTGGAGGCGGAAATGATGACGCTACAGAGTTAGAGAGAGTTGTATCATTTGTAGACGCTCCCGGTCACGAAACGCTGATGGCGATTATGATTACAGGTGCTAGCATCATGGATGGTGCGATGTTGATGGTAGCAGCAAATGAAACCTGCCCTCAACCTCAAACTCGAGAACACCTGATGGCACTCGAAATCGCCGGGATTAAGAATATTGTAATCGTCCAAAATAAAATTGACTTAGTAAGTCGTGAAAGGGCAATAGAGTCCTACAGCGAAATCAAGAATTTCTTACGAGGAACCATTGCTGAAAATTCACCAATTATTCCAGTTTCTGCGCATCATGATGTAAATCTAGACGTTCTAATCCAAGCAATTGAGGCAACAATCCCAACCCCAGATCGCTCAAAAGACAAGAGGGCAATAATGCACGTAGCACGCTCTTTTGATATCAACAAGCCGGGAACTCGTCCGACAAAATTGAGAGGTGGGGTTATTGGTGGAAGCATAGTTGAAGGTGAATTTAATGTCGACGATGAAATTTTGATTGGACCTGGAAGGAAAATAGAGAAGGGTAACAAAGTCCATTATGAGCCGATTCGCTCCAAAGTAATCAGTATGCAAGGTGGAGGATTAAACCTTGACAATATGCATGCAGGAGGCTTATGTGGAATGGCTACTCCTCTTGACCCTGCAATAACAACATCCGATAACCTATCTGGACAAGTAGTTGCTAAGGTTGGAGACCTACCTGAGGTAAGGAACAGTGTAGATATTGAAGTTAATCTAATGGAAAATATGGTCGCTGGAGAAGGAGAAGATGCTTCTCCAATTATGCCTCTTCGCTCTAACGAGATGCTAATGGTAAATGTCGCAACTGCAACCAGTGTTGGAGTTGTTTCAAACGTTAAGAAGGGAAAAGCAACGCTCTCTCTTAGGCTCCCTATCTGTGCAGATAGTGGTCAAAGAATTTCCTTGTCGCGACGTGTAGGAGCCCGATGGAGGCTTATCGGGCACGGAACAATCCAGTGATTTACATGAAAAGGGTCCTTGTTGATGCCTGCGGTTGGGTCGCAGTCATCGAGGCAGGTATCAACATAGATCTCGCCTTGCTTGAATGCTGTGGATACAAGAACTTGGCAATAGTTCCTAATGTATTATCAGAACTGAAATCTTTGAAAAATCCAAAATTGATGACTTCGATTCTTGAAGCAAAATCAGAGATCTTTGAGCCACCTGTAGATTCTGGGAATCATACCGACGACCAATTGTTTGCTCTCGCTGTTTCCAACAATTGGCCAATATTAACTGTAGATACAGATCTAAAACGTAGACTATCAAAATCAAATATCTCTTGGGTTGAAGTAAGTGGAAGAACTCACCTGAGGATGGTATAATTACTATTGCCGGTGGATAATTCATATACTCTAATGATTACTTGGGGTCTATGTCCTCTTTGCTTTCTGATGATATTGGTACTGATTTAAACACAGAAAAAATGGAAATTATTGATCTACTAGTCGCATTAGGTGTATGTCAAAATATTGCAAAAATACTAATTTGCTTGCACAAATATGGTCCCTCAAAATCTGTCGAATTACAAAAAAAGTGCAATTTGAGGCAACCAGATGTTTCTATTGCAATCAACAGATTAAACGAATTGGGTGTACTTAAAACTGCTTTAACAATCAGGAATGGAAGAGGTAGGCCATCTCACATTTACGAATTATCAATGTCACTTAGAGACGCTATGATGCCATTTCGGAATCAGGCCAACGAAAAATTAGCCATTATGCAAAGTCAACTATCACGCCTGTCTGAACTTGTTAAATTAAATTCAAACTAGGGAAGTGTAAACAGATTATCGTCGCCATGGCCATCAAGTAGTTGCAATTTTACGCCAGCATCAATCCATGCATGGGCGTAATTTATTGCCCCAAATGCCCTTACATAATCTCCGTTATCCATGAAATGTTTTGCATCATTTGCATAATCATCAGCCATTCGTAATAGGATGTCCAATTGCATTGATTCTGGAGTACCTTGCTGTGGTATTCTAGTAGCCTTCGCCCTTGCCATTTTCGTCAAACTAAGATAATGATCTAATTTCGATTTTGTGACCACATTTTCAATCATTTACTCACCCCGTTGCCTAGCAAGTAACCTGTTCACATCAGATGTCCTACCCAATGATTCGTATAGGTCTATTGCCAATGAGATTCTTCCTTCTTCTTCTGCGTCGCAAGCTCGTTTGAATATTCTTCTTCGCTCTTCCCAATCACTTGCAACTTGAGCTTCTGCAACCATCCTCTGCATCTCTACTCTTCGCAACTGCATCAATTCCCCAGACTTCCAGATTCTTACAAGACCATTTCTATTTACCGTAGCCATTGTATCTGCAGCCAAACCAACCAAAAAATCTCCTAAGTCAGTGTTTGCCGACTTAATAGCAATCTCTTCAGTCATGCAATGCAATGACCCTTCAATCGATAGCACCCACCATCCATCGCCTGCCCTGTGAGCAGCAAGAGGTTCAAGTGACCTGCTGTCGATTGTAGAAAGACTATCCCAGCCATATGGGTGTGGGCAGCCTTCCCACAACATTCCATCCGCAGATTGTAACAAAACTCTACCTCCGGACATTGTGCTGACCCATGACCAAATTCTATCCTCTAGTAGACGTTGAGAGTTTTCATTGGCTAATCTTGCACATCTTAACTTGCCATTCTCATCCTGCCACATAAGGTGTTCACGGTCAAACCAACCTATCAATCTTCGAACGCTTTCTACATGCAAGCGTTTTATTCCTCTTCCTTCTTGATTGAAAACATGTAACTGGCCTTTACGGCAAGACAAAACCCAACCTCCTCCAGGCCTCGCTAATATGTCACTGAATCCGCCTGTTGTAGATCGCCCTTCTCCTATTTGAGAACCGTCACTAACTCTCAATAAATGGAATCCATGACCGCACAACACACCGATTTTACCAGAAGCGTGAGCTGCTGAGTGCACTCTAAATGGCAGAGATCTCTTCCACCTTTGATTCGTTTCTTCGTCTAAAAGTATGATTTCTAATCCATAGGCAATGAGAATATCGGAACCAACATTACAGGTTGTAGAGATTATATCGGGAGATTGAAACGATCTGGAAATTGACCAACTCATACGCTCGCCTCCATTATTCCCCATGCCACCATTTGAGCCCTTGCATCGTTGGTTAATTTGAACATTCTAGAGCGGCCCTTTTGCTGGACCGAGAGAATCCCCGCTCTATAGAGGCGATTACACATCTGCGACATCCTTGGCCGCCCAATACTTAATCGGTCTTGTAATCTTGAATCTGAAGGTGAAATTTCTCTTGTTGATGAGACCTCGACCAAAACGGCTTCGTTTTTTGACAAATTTCTTAGGGTGTAAATGTCGAGCGCATTGCTTTCTCTCTGGCCTATTGTTGGACGCTTCATCGCTGAAAGCAATTCTGCTAGACTTGGGCCATTGGGCACATTAAGCGCTTCGAATAGTTGACCTAGTAGCCCTTCAACGTGATTATTTGTTTGATCGTCTTGCTGAAGATTATCTTGAATAACTTCGTAATCTCCCTCAGTCTTATCAATTTCAATTTCATGTATTATTGGGACTTCTTGTTTAATCAATATCGCATCAGGCTCATCTGCTATCCAGAGTTTATTTGCCGCAGCACCCTCTGGTTCCCTCTGCACTGGCTTAGCCTTTGTTTTGTCAAATCTAGGTGCAAAATGCTTGTTATGTCTATTTCTGGCAGCAAGACGGCCAAATGGGCCGCTTCTAGGCAGTGGGATAGAATTTGTATCCTCGATATAGGTCGTTTCAGTTTCCTCCTCCAATTTATCTAAATTTAAATCGAAAATCGGAGTTTGATCGTCTTCTTTGAGGTCTTCTTCAAAAGTTTCATCAATTCCATTATTTTGAATTGAATTAATTTCAGTGTTGTTTTCAATTACTGAATCGAACTTCACCTCTCTAGGATTAGCCCTTTCATCATCGACAAGATCACGCATTAATCGCATGACTCTCGAGGGATTACCTAAGGTAATGTCCATGACATAATCCAGGGCCTCATCAGGCATTGTCCAGGAAAGGTTTGATGAAGTTGCCATTCGAGATTCACACAATTGCTTTACATCTTCTTTTTCAAGAGCTCCAATAATATCCACATGATCGAATCGGTTTGCTAGATTTTGCGGCCATTGTGCCCTTTGCTCAGTCGAAAGTACGACTACAACTAATGCATTCAAACGTTCCAATGCTGCGACAAGCGTTGAGAGAACCTCTGACAATTGCTTACCGTCCACATTGGCATAATCAAGGGATATCAACGGCAAAGGTCCGTCCATCTTTTCTGTCTCTTGTACAAGTCTAGACACCATTTCTGGGGTACTGGAAGGGACTTCAAAGCCGACAAAGGAGACAAAAATCTCATGCAGTATTTTCTGTGCGTGCTCAGAAGAGGGAAACATATCTAGATGCACGCTTTTGTGGGTTTCCTCTGAAACACAGCGCATCAATGATGAACGGCCAGTGCCGCTTTCACCAATCAGTAGAATCATTCTTGCATTTCTTGACTTGATAAATCGGGCCCATCTTGCGCTAATTTGGCCTCTGCCAACCAACAAGTCCGATTTCCCTTTCTCTAAGGGCCTTGCTTGAAATGGGTTATTTCTCAAACCTGGTATACCCAAAGCCGGTAAATCTTCGCTCATGATAGTACTGGGATTTAGTAAGTATATGATGTTTCAGTTAAATGACACCTCTAATACATGTGTTAGTACGCGTTAATATGAAGTCCAAATCAGTATTTTTATCTCAATTAACACATTGTTAACATATAATTAACGCGTTAATTAAAGCGTTAATAGCCGGTTTATTCATCAAGTACAGACTAGTGGGTCACACAGGAGACACCGTCTATGCCAGTGGAAAATAGCAGGCTTTCTGGATTCTACAAATTGTCAGTAACCGAGAGAAGAAAAAAGGTTGCTCAGCTATCATCATTATCAGATGAAGAAGTAGAAGCACTTGCTAGCCATGGGGAATTGGAAGAGATTGCTGCTGATAGAATGATAGAAAATGTGATTGGAACGATGTCACTACCGGTAGGTATTGCAACCAACTTCGTAATTGACAATAAAGCATACTTAATTCCTTTCTGTGTTGAAGAATCAAGCATTGTAGCAGCAGCAAGTAATATGGCAAAACGTTGCTTGAAAAAAGGCGGTTTCAGAACAAATAATGACAACCCAGTAATGATCGGTCAGATACAAATTCTTGACATTGATGACCTAAGTGCGGCAAAAGAAGCAATACTTACTGCTAAGTATGAGTTAATGGCAATGTGTAACTCTTTACCGTCCACAATGATAAGACTTGGAGGAGGATGTAAAGATATCGAAGTTAGGAAATTGGATACGATGTCTGGACCCATGCTTATCGCCCACATATTGGTGGATACAAGAGATGCAATGGGTGCAAATGCTGTTAATACAATGGCAGAATTGGTTAGCGGTAAAATTGAGGAAATAACTGGAGGAAGAGTGCATCTAAGGATTCTCTCGAATCTTGCAACTCACCGTTTAGCCAAAGTATCTGCAGAATTCACTCCTGAAGAACTATCAGACGATGGGACTAGGGAAAACGGGAGTAAAATTATCAAAGGAATTTTGGAAGCTCACCACTTTGCGATGGCAGACCCATATAGAGCAACAACTCACAACAAAGGAATAATGAACGCAATTAGTGCAATAGCACTAGCATGCGGCCAAGATTGGAGAGCAATCGAGGCTGGATGTCACGCATGGACATCTGTAGAAACAGGCACCTATACCTCTATGACAAGATGGCAGCGAAACGACGATGGAAACCTAGTAGGCAGTATAGAGACACCTATGGCCGTAGGAATTGTAGGCGGCGCATCTAAAGTTCATCCCGCTGCTCGTGCAAACTTATCGATTCTCGGTGTGGAATCAGCCCAAGAACTAGCTGGAATAATGGCGGCTGCAGGGATTGCACAAAATCTAGGTGCGATGCGAGCACTTGCAACTAGTGGAATCCAGGCAGGGCATATGAAATTACATGCACGAAATATGGCGGTCAGTGCAGGTGCTGTTGGAGAGGAAGTTGAGAAAGTTGCAAACATTGTAAATTCGCAAAACGGACCTGTAACGCAGCAATTGGTCAAAGAAACCCTGGAAACGATTCGAAACGAATAATCATTCATCTTCTGCTAAATCAAGAGTGGTTTGAACACCACCCTCCTCATAAGATTCATCCTTGAGGGCAAGTTTGCCTTCCATTCCCTCGAGCATACCAGATGATGTCACCATCTCTCTAAACCATGCCTTGACCTTCTTTCTGTCAGTATGGGGACAACCAAACATCTCTGAAAAACGACGAGTTGTGGTCAACCTACGCGTATTACCATCCCTTCTGCGACCAATAAGTCCTGCTTGGGCCAGTTCTCTGATGTGATCATAAGCCCTTTGACCAAGTAACTCTACAAGACGTGATTGTGGCATTGGCTGGTGGTATGCAATCAATGCGGCTGCTTTCAATAATTTAGGTGGTAATTCGGATTTTGTTTCCTTAGGTAATAAATCAGCAATAACCGGTTTTACTTCCATTGCCCACTTACCCCCAATCTCAACGACTTGTAAACCCCCTCCTCTACGTCGCTTGATTGTTGACTGTAAATTGCTCATCGACTCGATAATCTCCTCTTCTTCATAGCCGAGGTTTTCCGATAATTCCTGTACGCTTAGTGACCGGCCAGCGCTAAAGAGTGTGGCTTCAAGCAATGTTTCCAACGGTATTTCAGTCATGTAAACACATCCTCACTCGACTAACCAATCATCTGGATTTTCTGAATCAGACTCCGCTGCGATAAGTGCCATTTCCTCTTCTTTCATTCTTTCTTTTTCTTTCTGCAGTGCTGCCGCAGCTCTCTCTGCTAGCCTAGCCGCATGCCGCATTGATTCGGTTTCACTACTCTTCATTGATTCATAATCTTCAGCAATCAATTTCTCACCCAAGTCTGTCGCTTCCTCAAATGAGGATGCATTAGGCCACCTATCTTCTATCATAATCGGATCATTTGGGCTTTCCTGACTTATCCATGCATAACCACGATGGGTTAGAAATAGTCCAGAAACGAAGGAGGTTATTTTGGATTCTACTGCATATCCTTCGGGTATTTCTCCAAAAGTTTCTAACAATATTTTTTCTAAAACATTCGTGACTTCTGATACCGGAACAATTGATTCGCCTCTAGTAGAGGTTACTTCACGCATTGCAGTCCAGCACCTACGGATATCTCCTTCCATGTCTTCATTGTGCATTCTAGAGCCGACATTATCTAGCATGTTCTTCAATTCTTCAGCATGTGCGATTCTATATTCTTCCTTTGCTTTAAGCAGTTCAGCCTCATCGCAGGCATCCTTCAGGGCAGATAGTAACTCTCCTAATGTGGATGGACGCCCTTCATCACGCCTTATCCTCTCTCCAAAAAAATTGGGAAGATGAGTATCAGCATTGCCTTCCAATATAGCGGTTGTGAATATGAACTCCTCATCGTCATAATCTGATTCCCAACCAAAATCTATGAAATCTTCTTCTTCATCAATACCTGAAGCAATTACTCTTTCAAACAAAGTCGATGCCTGTTGAGTCAATACTTCCCAAGACATTCGAATTAGTCGCCCACAGGCCGGTAAATCGAGTACTGAGGCCTCTTTCCTGACCCTTTTTGTAAACAACTTCAGGAATGCAGAAAGATCAATATTCCAAGGGTCCATACCTTCCTCTTTTACAAGAGAAAGAACTAATGCTACCGACCTATCAAATGGGTCGCTCAACACCTGGTGCTCTGCATTATCCTCTTGAGCAATTTTCATAATCCTATCAGCATAACGTTCTGCTTCAATAGCATCTTCTTCTTGGCTCATCAATTGATCAAGTATGTCTTGACGAAGAAACCAATCGTCAAGTGCAGCCTGTTGCAAGATCAAACCTCCTTCTCTGTCTCTGATTCAATTTCAGATTCTGCCTCATCCTTAGACAATATCTCAGAAACGATCTTCTTTCTTTCTTCGATTTCTTCGGAAAAGTCTTCTGCTCTTTCAGATAAGGCTTCGAATCCAGTCGAACCTTTCTCTTCATCTTCTGATTCGATATGATTTAGCAAACCACCTAAACTCTTTGGAGCAGGTAGAGCATCTGGAACTTCAGGCATCTCTTCAGCGATGATTCTAGCTTCTTCTATCCTTGAATGGTTTTTTTCTGCAGCATTGCTAGCTTCCTTTTCTGCTTCTGCCCCCAATTCTATTGCCCTTTCTCTATCGAAATCGACAATTCTTCGTGAACATCCGTCTCCACCGTGAGTTATTCCGATGTGATGATCTGCTAGTTCTAGTGAAACTTTACGCAATGTGACCATAATGAATTGTGCCGCTTCGCTTCTGTTTCGGCATTCTGTAGCAATTAGTTTCGAATTTGGAACATCTAGATTTTGATCGACTTCATCGAAGTAATAGAATGGGCTTGGATCATGGTCCTGTATTGCAAAGATAAGCGATAAGGATGCCATTGATTTCTCCCCACCAGATAACCCTTGAAGTCTAGACTTGTTCGATTTACCTCTCGGTTGTGCCCACATATCTAGACCACCTTTGAATGGTTCATCTGGATTCTCTAGGAATAATTCGCCCCGACCACCATTGGAAAGACGGTTATATACGATCTTGAAATTCTTGTTTACTTCTTTGAGGGTTGATAGTAATCTTGTTTTTCTCTGGCTTTCCAATTTACCAGTGATATCCATAAGTTGCTTTCGCCTTTGCTGTAGAGTTTTGAAATCATCTTTCATTTCATCTAATCTAGCCTTGCAAGCATCGTATTGCTCGATTGCTAACATATTGAAATCTCCAAACTTGTCTAGTTTTCTTCTCAAATTGTTGACTGCTTTTTGTGCATCTCCAACGTTTGGCAAGTCTGCATCATCCTCAGCAACAGGAATGGCTTCTGTTGCCATCTCAACCAATAAATCTGCTAAACTTTGCTCCCTAACTGCCAAGCTGTTAGCAATATCTTCTGCCATAGATTTACAATTTATTGCGGAGGTTGCTTTTTGGTTTGCATTTGCCTTGATTTCAGCCCTCTCCTCTACTAAATCCTTCCTTTCATTATCGAGTTCTTCATGCTCCTCAAGAAGGGATGCTCGTTCCTCTTCTTTTTGTTTTAGCAGAATAGTTTCTTTTTCTATAGAGGATTTCCATTCTCTCATGGACTTTTCTCTACTAGACATGTCGGCTTGGATTTCATCGGCCCTTAAGGTTAAAGACTCTAATCTCTCAGAGAGCAGATCTCCTTTTTCCTTGCCGCTGTCTAAAGTGACTTGGGCTTTATTTGCAGCGCCTTCGGCTTCCAATCGCAATGATTGTGCTTCTAGCAATCTCTGTCTAATTCCATCTGGGCTGGAGTTACTGACATCACTTTCGGCCTTTTCCCGGTCAACTTCGGCTTGCAGCAATTTCGCTTTCGCATTTTCTAACATCTGCACTTTTCCAACATGTTCTGACTCTAAGTTTGCAAGTCGCCTTTGCAATTCGCTTGCAGCACTCTTAGCTTTTGTCAGCTCTTTTGCTGCAATATCGATTTCAGCTTTCAAAGTCCCCAACTTGATTGAATGATCATCTTCTGCTAGTGAGTTGATTTTTCCTCGGATTTCATTTTGCTTTGTTCTTGCCTGATTTAATGCTGAAGATACTGTTTCCGCCATTACAGATAACCTTTGGACTTCACTGACAAGCTTCTCTACTTCGCTTGCACCATGTATTTTCCCTCCGAATCCTGTTTTCATCCTCTGCCTACTACCGCCGATCATTGCACCACCAGGCTCTGTTATTTCTCCACCCAGCGTAACGAGTCTAACGCCACCCATTAATCTGCGAGCAGTTCCTATATTGTCAACAACAAGTGTATTCCTAAGCGCATATGCTACTGCAGTTGCAATTCTTGGATCATAATCTAGTAATTCATGAGCAAAACCGAGGACTCCGGGTTTGTTTACAGACATAGCAGCCTTTCCCGATGGTCGATTTGCCTGCATTTTGTTTAGTGGTAAGAATGTCGCCCGTCCAAGATTCTTACTCTTGAGAAGAGCCATTGCTTCAGCAGCCATCTGGTCGTTTTCAACAACCACAGAGTTCATTCCACCACCAACAGCAGTAGCTAAAGCGTCAGCATGAGCAGGTTCTTTTGGAGCGCACAGTTCAGATATTGTTCCAATAATACCTCGCAATTCTCCTCTATCTCTTGCCGCCATTACCGCTGCTGCACCTGGAGCCATACCATTGCTTCCTGATCGCTTATCCAGTTCGGTCCTTGCTGCTGAGAGCTTCCTTTCTGCGTCTTGAAGACGATTGTTAACTGCAGTCGAATTCTCAATTAGTTTCTTTTCTGCGGATTGCGCCTTTCTCAGATCTTCTGCCAGTGCATTTCTATCCGTGTCTGGGTTGGAGCCTCCAAGCTCTTCTGATTGCAACTGTAGGTCGTCGTAGGCAAGCCTGGCATCCTCTACAGACTCTTCTGCCGCTGAAAGTTGTTCAGCAACTAGGTCTGCTTGGTTTGCGACTTTTTCAACATCGATTTTAGCCTGGTTTACTGATTCCCTACAGGAATCTAGGCGAGCATTAGCTTGTGATAGTGCTTTTGAAAGTGCGGCATTTGCGGCCCCGGAATTCTCCAGTGATTCCCGAATTTCAATTTCGATTGCTTCGGTTTCTGCAAATGCCTTCTTACTGGTATCCAGTGCTTCCTTGGCAGCCAAAAGACTTGATTCGTGGTCAGAAAGGTCATCCTTTGCCGCTGAAATCATTTCTTCAAGTTCTTCTAATTGCTCTCTTGCTTCAATATCCGCAGATTCTGCTTCCTCAATATGATCCTGCTTTAGAGCAAGTGCCACCTGTAAATCACCGATTTGCTTGTTCAGGCCACTTTTATCTCCACCCATCGCCTCCGAGATTTGCGATTGTAATTCACCGATTCTGTCATCTAATTCAAGAAGTACAATTTCGGCTGCTTTTACTTGAGATTCCAATTCTGCTGCTTCAGAGAGATATCGATTTCTTTCGTCCGCATGATGAGAAATTTCCGCTTTTGCAGTTTGATGGCGAGATTGTTGTAAGGTGACGTGTGCCGCATCAAATTCTTCCTTCGTCTCCCTCGCTCTTTCGGCAACAGCCTTTTCCTTCTCTAATTTCTTTAGCTGGTCTTTCTGCTCAGATTCAACTAGTGAGATCCTTTCAATGTAATCTTCAACTTGAGCTTTCTGTCTCTCGGCTTTTCGAATTTCATCATCATATGAAGTAACTCCTGCCACAGAATCCAATACCTTCCTGCGTTCCATGGACGTCATACTTGACAGTCTTGTTACATCACCCTGCAGAACGATGTTGTAACCATCTGGTCTCGCATTAGCCTGTCCCAAAATTCGATGGAAGGCCTTCTGATTGCTTTCTTCCCCATTCAAAAGGTATGTTGAAACAGTGTTATCCGATTTTGTCAACCTTACTTCCCTAGTCATTCGAACCTCTTCTGTATCCAGAGGAAGACGCCTTCTACCGTTCGTAAGAGTAGGATTAGCAAATACCAATGTAACTTTAGCATTTCTCGCTGGACGATTCGATTTACCCCCGTTGAATATGAGATCTTTTGAATTTTGAGCACGCAAAACCTTCGCAGAACGTGCACCTAAGACAAACTGTATTGCATCGCCACAGTTAGATTTCCCAGATCCATTCGGCCCTGTTATTGCCGTAAATCCTCTGTCGAATGGAATTACAGCTTCTCCCTTGAAGGATTTAAAATTCTCAACTTCGAGTGATTTTAGAAACATTCCCTTCCCTCTCAATCAAAGTACTGAAACCTTGACCTTAAATCACAAAGGAGACGAGGGGGGTTTTGAAGGTTACGAGTCTCGCGCTCGCGAGAGGCCTTTTCTTTGATGTTGTAAAATTAGCCGTATCGGCGCGCAATCAAGAGAAAACACCAGTGTTGGAGCAACCAGCACAGCCTTCACCATTGCACAAGTGGCATGTTCGACCTGCTGCCATCGCAAAATTATCTCTCATCCCACCTTCAAAAGCATCTTCGTAAACAGATAACCCTTGATGACCCCACAAATCGCCTACTGTCTTGTATTTTGCAACGCCTTTCAGCTTACCTGCTTTAGATAAAGAACCTAGATTTCCACCTCTTTTGTAAGCAAAATCCAACTCTTGATGAGTATAATTTCTATCTTTTTTCCGATTCTTATCTTTATCTGAATGAATCTTATACTTCGGCCCTCTAATTAGGAAAATGCCAATGGCAAACAAACTAATTTGGACAGCTATTCCTGGTGCAGGGAAGGGAAGAAGCGCAGCAAGGTCATCAGATGAAGTCCCAGGAAGTTGGTCAAATCTATCTGCTAAGGCAACACCGCATAGAATTACACCTGAAACTATTGCCATTTTCCTTATGCGTACTGCCCAACGTCCTTCACGTGGCCATCTCATGAATGAGGCCAAAAATATGAGTATGCCCTCGCCAAGTAGCAAAAGGTCTGGTGCGTCCCACACACCGGGGTTAGTAACACAAGCATTGGCATCACCTGCATCCAAATCCTTCTGAATTTCATCAGAATTACAACCAGGGTCTGCCATCCTAGCTAAAATCAATTTTTGAGGAGGATCTAGATTCATTAATGCACCTAATTCAACATTCGCAATCGAGACCGAAATTAGAACAAGCCCAACTAATGCTGCCAGCTTCTTTTTCAGCCCCATGTACTAGCGCTAGAAGACAATACCCTTATTCATGTCGCACATATTTATGAGTCACATTTGAATGTGTAAAACTCTACGGAGGGATGAGGACAATGTCTCGCATCGTGGTCATTGGTAGTGGGATAGCTGGCCTATTTGCTGCTTTAAGACTAGACAGAGCGGGCCATGATGTTGTAATAATTACAAAACAGAGGCCAAAAGACTCCTCAACTAATTGGGCCCAAGGAGGAATTGCAGGAATTCTGGACAAAACCGATGGGGAAGGGAAGGACGCCCATATCTCAGACACTCTCGCAGCTGGAGACGGTTTATGTGACGAAAATGTGGTTAAATTGGTAGTCGAGGAGGCAGGAGATAGGATAAGAGATCTTTTGGAGGTAGGTGTTGAATTTGAAAAGGATGGAGATAACTTCCACTTCGTAAAAGAAGGGGGACATACAGCTCGCAGAATTTTACACGCAAAGGATGCAACAGGGGCTGAAATTGAAAGAGCACTTACAGAAGCAATATCTAGATGCCACAAAATTACCATGAGACCTCACACACTAGGAGTTGATCTTATTCAAAAACAGCATGGAGATCCTAGTAAGGGAATAAAGGGGGTATGGAGCCTTTGCCTTGACAGTGGCAAAATGGAAGCAATCTCTGCAGATGCTGTGTTGATTGCAACAGGCGGATGTGGGCAGCTTTGGGAAAGAACTACAAATCCTTCAGTGGCGACTGGTGATGGTCTAGCAATGGCTGTAAGAGCAGGAGCATCTAGCAAAGATATGGCATTTTTCCAATTCCATCCAACTGCATTGATGGCGGACAATAAAAAACCATTTTTGATTACTGAAGCCCTTAGAGGCGAAGGTGGGATATTGCTAGATTCTCAAGGTCTGCAAAAATATAGAGCAAGTAATGATAAGCCAGATTCTTATTCATTTACACTTGAATTTTCTAAGGATGGAAGCCTTGCCACTAGAGATGTTGTAGCTCGTGCATGTGACCAAAAAATGAAGATAACCGGGGACGATAATGTTTGGTTAGTTACCGACCATCTCGAGAGTGAAAAATTGCACGAGCACTTCCCTACAATAGAAGGGCGACTGAATAAATTAGGACTCTCTTTGGGTAAAGATCCCCTGCCTGTAGCCCCAGCAGCGCATTATATGGTGGGGGGACTTAGCGTAGACATAAATGGCAGAGTGCTGATGGAAAATGGTGATGCTATGCCTGGTTTATACGGAATAGGTGAAGTTGCGTGTACAGGTATGCATGGTGCAAATCGATTGGCATCAAACAGTTTACTCGAAGCGGTAGTTTTTGCAAACAAAGCCTCCGAGCATTTCATAAATAATCCAATTGATAACTTGGAAAAAGTCCCGCAGTGGCGTGCTGAAGGGATGAAAGAGCTAGAAGAGCATGCACCCCTTGTTAGAGATTTGGAAACCTTGAGAAAGACGATGACCGACGATGTTGGTATCGTTAGAAGTTTTAGCAGGTTGGAAAGGGCAAAGCGAATGTTAAGCCTTCTTTCTAAGGAAGTAGATTTGATTTGGCAGAGAAGTCTTCCCACACGGGAGTTAGTTGAATTAAGAAATCTAATATTGGTTGCTAGTTTGATTACGGATGATGCATTAGCAAGAAATGAAAACAGGGGCCTGCACTTGAATAAAGACCTCATCTGAGGGCTTTAATTTGCGAAAGTAGCATTGAATTTAGTGGAGTTGGAACCCCTAAACTTTCACCACGAGATACAACTTGTCCGCACAACGCATCGATTTCTGTTTCTCTACCCGCTTTGACATCAGCAAGCATTGAACATTCATTTTCAGAAGTAGTTTGTAAGACTGAATGCAATTCTGATATTAATTCCTGGTCATCTGGGAGATTTATTCCTAGAATCCTAGCAACACTTGCTGCTTCTAGCATAGTAGACTCAGATTGAGAGAGTAGTGGTTCACGAATTAATTCCCCGTTTTTAACACCACATATTGCTGCGATTGGATTGATTGCTACGTTGATAAGCAACTTCCTCCAGATTATTGAGGATAAATCTTCATGATACTCCGCATCAAGAGATTTTAGGGTATTTACAAAATATTCACCTTTAGGCCCTCCTACTCGCATATTACCTTTACCAACCCACTCAATTTCACCAGGACCTATTCTTTTCACAGCATTGGTTGTAACGCCAACAGCTGAATTTTCAAAAACGTAGTTTTGCAAAACCTCATGATTACCAAGCCCATTTTGCAAAGATAATACAGGACCTTCAGTAAGAATCGCTGCAATTTCTGACAACTCGGCAGTATCTTTAGACTTGCAAGTAATAATTACTTGATCGAATGATTTCTTCAAAGCGGGATGTATTCCTGCCTCATCCAGGCTTACAGTCCAATCTTTTGGTTTGATTTTTACTTCCCACTGACCAATGATTTTCAAGCCAGAGACAGCCAGAGTTGCTCCGTGCTCGCCACGTGCATGGACTAGAACATCATGCCCATCTTTTACCAATTTTGCAGCGATTAAACAACCGATTGAACCGGCGCCTAGAACTGCAATTCTCATACTTATTCCTCATGATTTACCAGATGAAGAATAACCTCACCATCGTCCAATTCTAGCCAAGAATATGAAAGGCCATTAATTGGTGCTATCGCTGATACGTTAGTAACCTCTCCAGCTTCTAAAATTATATCTTTTGATACATTCCACTGGGGGCCATTTCCATCGAATTCAATCTGTAAAGGAACATCGTATGAACCCGGATTTTCAATAGTCAATAGATTATCAATGAATTCAACAGTACCAATCCAGTGCTGAGTCCTATTCTCTTCAGTTCCAATAATTAGAGATGGACCATGCAAGACACTGTATATTGTTGGATTGTATATTGAACCACAGTCGGTTATGTTTACACCTTCATCAGCATATAGGACAATAGAATCGTTTGATTGTTCTAAGCGATTTAGCGCAACAGGAAGAATAGACATATTCCATATCCTTGTTCCATTATCTGAGAATAGCGGTGGTGATGGATTGCCCAATTCCAAACAATTATCTTCGTGGTTCAAGGCCAAAATCGATTGACTAAACATTAATTCATTTTCGCTTAACTCAACTCCGTCCTCTGAAATAGCAACTTGTGCAAGAGCGTCATAGCCGGCTTTGTAGGAAACATTATCCATTGAAAATTCCATGTCTGAAACCCAAGTCATGTCATCACCAGATAATGACTGAAGACATATTTGTTTATCGCTTGTAATCGATATATTTCCATCTGGGTCCAAATTATCCCAATTTGCAACATTAGTATTTGCAGAGATGTTAATGGTTTGCGATTTAGTTTTCAAACTGATACAAGCCTCAGGATCATCTAAATCTCCATTGAAATTCCATAAGCCGACCGGATAACTTTGCTGATTAGGGCTTACGGTACTTGAAATGATTTGACCCCCTGCAATCCATGATACACTCATTGCTGTCGTATTCCAAGTCTCCATCCATTGAAGATTAAATTGAACATTAATTTCCTCCAGAGGAGCAATTTTCCCGAAACAGGTATTTCCAGAATTAGTTTCTCCAGATTTACAATCTAATTCAGATAAACTAGAATTTCCATAGAGGCCACCTAGGTAGGTTATTTCCCAATCCTGTACTACAAGTGAGGGGTTACTTACAGTAATCATATGGTTGAACCAACCATCCTCAATTGATAGTTTGTCATCTGCGATTTCCCACGTGAGTTTATCATCCCAGTCTTTATCCTCATAAAATGGAATTTGCGAAGGTAAAGCAAGCATGAAAGACATGAACAAAATAACTCCAAGACGCCTATGGTCAATTTCGGGTAATCCCTTGAAATCATCCAATACAACAGGCAATCTTGGGTCGCTACCTTTAGTGATCAAAAGAGAAGCTGTCAAAGCTACAATCGGCACCCAAATATTCCAACCTGCAAATGCTCCAAATAGGAATGCAAAGAGAAGAACAACCAACAATAGCATCACTTGAGTCGATCCTGAGCGCGCTTCAGGTATGCCCATCCTAGCAATAAGTATCCTGCCACCGGGGAATGTCGGAATTGGAAGTAGAGAAACCCATCCAAGGAAAGTAAGTGTCATTCCTACTCTAGTAAATGGGTGAGCCCATGAGGTCTTGAGAAGCAAGGCAGTTTCTCCCTCCATACTCAATCCAATCAGTTGAATAATTAGCGGTAGTTCAACAGCCAAAGGTGTGGAAAGCAAGGGTACAATTTCAGGGGTAAGGTTTAGACCTAATAGAATAAACGACATTCCCATTATAATCATTACAAGTGGTGCTGAAAGAGCAGTTACACCCAAAGAGGACCTATCTGGCCACAATCTTGCATCGCTTCTGGGAAGAGATGCGAAACCTAGAATCCCGAAAGGCCACCAAATCATTGATGGTCCCGGAATAGGAAATAGATGGGGAAGATTTACACCTTTTTGTGCAGCGATTCTTTTCTGCACAAATGATGCAATAATCAATGCTGAGAACAGTGGCATGGTGTATCCTATCAGGGCGTCAAGGGTCACATTAGATACGAACCAACCATCTTCTGGTCTAACACCATCTATCCACATTTCACCAGCCAACAGACTTGTTAGCAAGGATATAATCCACATAGATGCAACAAATCTTGGTGAAGGCCACTGCCTTGTTGGGTCTGGAATTAGTTGAATTATCCAAGGATCATCTGGGTATAATCTGGCATTATAACCAAGTTTGCTGAGATGCTGATTTATGTCAACCAAAGCATCATGCATGCTCTCATCTTGCTTTTCTGAAACCAAATAAGTGGGGACTCTCCCCCCAATGTCTTCGAGAACATGGCAATATCTTGAAAGAATTTTTTGCATCAATTCACGCCGATTCCATGAATCCTTGTGCGCGTGAAGCAATTCTTCTTCAGACATATCTTAAGCCTCCCAACGTTGGCTGGGGCACATCCGTCCTCAATGAATGAATCGGGTGTGCCTTACTTGTTCTTGAATCGCTTAAGACGGAATGTTTCTTCCCTTTCCATCTCTTCTAGCCTTAGTTGAATGAACACTCTAGCTTCTTCTAATTCAGGTATAACCTTGAACTCAAGTGCGTTTACACGTCGCTTAGTAGCTTCGATTTCTGCAGCAACCTCTTCAATGTTGCTTCCATTTCAGCGGCCTTAACCATTCTTTCTATCAGGTTCCCAAAGGAATCTGCAGCTTCATCAATGTATGGAGATGAACCGGTAAATCCGATAGACCTCTCACCGAATGCCTGCTTTAGATTTGTTCCTGAAACCGAAGGCACAACCACTCCCATGATGTTTCTTCGTTCAACTTCAACTTCTGGAGAAGCAGAGTTAGCAATAGCTGCTGAACGAACTTTTAGACCGCCTTCTATTGAATTTGCCAAATCGATTCTAGATTTTGCTAGAATATATGATTCAGTCAATTCTTTCTTGGCTTTAATCATGTCAGAAAGGAGTGTCCTAAATTCATGAAACAGACCGTCTCTCTTCATCTTTAGCAACTTGTATCCGTTCTTAGTCTGCTTAATACGACGCTTGAGGTTAATCAATTCACTTCGTGTTGGTGTTATATCCAATGCCATGTGATTTCACCCCCTATGTTCTCCAAGTAAAGCAGGTCACTCCCTGTTATCAGGGTGATACTTCTCAATCCATTTTTGGTCTAGACGGACTAGGTACTTGGTGTCAATATCTGACATCAAAGTCCAACATAGGTCAAGAGTTTCGTCGATTGAGCGATCTTCATCACGAGATTGGCGCAAGAATTTGTCTTCGAATACACCAGAGAAATCAAGCAATTGCTTGTCACGCTCGTTAAGTGCATCTTCACCAACAATCGCTACAAGTCCACGTAATTCACGTCCTTGAGCATATGCTGCGTACATCTGATCTGATACGGACTTGTGGTCCTCACGGGTTGTCTTGGCACCAATACATGAACCCATCAAACGAGAAAGTGATGGTAAAACATTGATCGGTGGGTAGATACCTGCTTGGTGTAATTCACGGGAGATAACAATCTGTCCTTCAGTAATATATCCTGAAAGGTCAGGAATTGGGTGGGTAATATCGTCACCAGGCATTGTTAGAATTGGGAACTGAGTAATACTTCCCTTCTTGCCCTTGATAATTCCAGCACGCTCGTATAGCATTGCAAGGTCAGTGTACATGTAACCAGGGTAACCACGGCGTCCAGGTACTTCTTCACGAGCAGCACCGATTTGACGAAGTGCGTCACAGTAGTTGGTCATGTCAGTATAGATAACCAGAACGTGGTAGTCCTTTTCGAAAGCAAGGTATTCTGCAGCTGTCAAAGCCAGACGTGGAGTAATGATTCTCTCAACCGCTGGGTCGTCTGCAAGATTAACGAACAGTACCGCTTTTTCTAACGCTCCAGTTCGCTCTAAATCACTACGGAAGAAGTTGTATTCTTCAGAAGTGATACCCATTGCACAGAATACTACAATGAATTCTTGGTCAGAATCCTTTAGTTTTGCTTGACGAGCAATTTGCAGAGCAATGTCGTTGTGAGGCAAACCAGATGC
>MDSZ01164748.1_pt1 | contig 22361 bp, 17 predicted proteins | sample 811201 | NCBI WGS metagenome assembly MDSZ01 (sample SAMN05326647, study PRJNA326480) | marine metagenome | isolation source: seawater | place: Indian Ocean: North | collected 2010 | reverse complement strand
CCCATTTTGTTCATCTATGGGGCGATATTCAGCGAAAGAAACATGCGCAAGCTCATGGATAACGTTGTCCTCAGGGAGAGGGACTCGATTGAGCACTTTGGAAAGGACCCCCTATCCACTCTCAAGGGTGCCAACGTAATCGGAGGAGTATCTGAGTCAGGTCTTGTGTACTCCAGTTTCGTCTACTCTCCGAGCCACTGGCAGTTGCTCATCGCAAGGATAAACCAAATATTCGGTGGAAGGATAGACGTCATGCATAGAGTCATCTCAGTCGGCAGGGCAGAGGCAAAGCAGAGGCTAAGGGAGCAGGCTCAGGCAGCCGGTTGGCAAGACATACTGAATGTGCGAATTGATACTGCGGAGATGACTCCCCCGACCAATCCGAAGGGGACCAAGGCCGTCGAGATTTTCGCATACGGCACGGGCATTAAGTACGGCTAGGAGTCGTAGATCGGCGTCTCGTCTAGAACCATAGCCGCAGAAAACATCCACCACGATATCAGATCGAATGACTCTACCAGATTCTGCTGCCCGGTGCCGTTGTCGGTCACCATCATGTCAACCATGGTCTCAAGAGTGTCACACTCAGCGTGATAGCAGTCAGAACCCCCGGTAAGACTCCCCCAGTCAACACTCACTACTCCTAGCTGGTCAGCAATCCTCTCGTAGTCAGACCTACCCCTGTCACTGTCATGGACTGATATTGACAGCCTCTTCTGATCCGAGGAGTCCACATCCTTCATCGAAGCGTATCCCTCCGTGTGGAAGATTTCCCTTCCGAGCCGAAGAGCATCGGAGATGTTGTTGTTCTGCGTTCCGATCCACTCAAGCATCCTGATCATCTCCCACTGGTCTCCCAATTTCTCATCATCGTAGTTGGGTATGCAGTCAACGACTAGGGTGTAGTAACCCGGCCAGTTTGTTCCCACTGCATCAGCGTTGAGGTAGTTGCTAATAGTGACTCCAGATGGAATATTCTCAATCCACATGTCCACACCATCGTACCCGTTCTCCTCATTGCTCCAGAAGCAGAGAGCTAACGTCCTTCTATGATCAAACTGAACCAATCCTCTTCCAGCCTCCAGTACCAGGGCCACTCCAGCACCGTTGTCGTGCGCACCAATCCTCGTCCCTCCTCCCGGCAGTGTTCCGGGCTCAGCCACATCAAGATGGGCTCCTAGAACGAGCCACTCATCGGGATAGAGGGAACCAGTCTTGTATCCGCAGACGTTGACTGCGTAGTTGAAGTCAGAAACCCAGTATCTGTGAATCTGTGCATCCCAACCCATGCCCTCAAGATATCCTTGAAGGTAGTCGACGGATCTCATGTAAGGCGCGTCATAGAGGGTAAATGGCCCCCATCTCTCATTGTACCCGGTTTCTGGATCTGCGAATATCTCAAGCCATTCGAACGCACTGAGCCCATCTAGTAGGCCAGAACCATGCAGGCTCCCTTCTTCCTCGGTGAATCCCGATCTGTTTTCGCGTATTACCGGATGTTCCACCCATGAGTAGGGACTGGATTGGAAAACCTCCGTTTCGAAGAATTCGAACCATGACTGGTTTGACTGTCTGATAGGAGGTGTGTCTCCGCTCCCCAAGTCAAGCTCAATTGATCCTAGTAGGAAGAATGCAGTCCCTATGTTCGGAGGAGCAATCATTTCGATCGTATGGGAACCCGCATCCTCGAATCTAATCGTCGTCCCGTTTGAGAAGTATCCCGTCTCGGGATCTTTCACTAGGTAAGGGACATGAATAATCATCTGGCTCGATGCCGAGAACTGTACAGATTGAAGACTAGCACCCAAGAGAATCGTCGGACTAATTTCAATTTCAGACTGATTTACCTTGCTAATCTCTCTGGATTCAGATAGACAACCAGACCAAGGAGCAGCGAATACCGACAGTACCAGACACACTACTGCAGTTCGCCTCATCACACTGGAGAAACCCTTGGGGTATAAGGAATCATTCAAGGGCATAAGTCTCCCCAAGGGGCCTGAGGATAATGGTCCAAAGCCCGGTAACAAAGATTGAGCCTCTTATTGCCAGCAGGCTCTCCAAGCAGAGATACCAGTTAGTCGGAGAGCACGGAGGTGTGAAGGTTTGCCATTGGACCAAGCAGTCTCTGATAGCTGATCGATCGTGCTACAAGGGCACATTCTACGGCATAGAGAGCCATGGCTGCATGCAGATGGCACCGAATGTGGACACCTGTAATCTTGGTTGCACCTACTGCTGGAGGGAACCCCACTCAGATTCGCTCAATAAGATAGACGACGACCCGTACGAGCTCTACCTGGAGTCGGTCAAGGGTCACAGGAGGCTACTAACCGGCTATGGGGGGAACCCCAAGGCAGACAGGGAAAAGTGGTTGGAGGCCCAGAATCCGAAGCATGTGGCAATATCCCTGAACGGCGAGCCAACCCTGTACTCCAGATTGGGGGAGTTCCTCGATGTGTGTCACCAGCATGGAACAAGCACCTTCCTAGTCACAAATGGCAGCCTTCCTAAGGTAATCGAGAAACTAGACCCCCTTCCCACCCAGCTATATGTTAGCGTGGATGCACCTAACAAGGAGATCTTCGACAGGCTCTGCAAGCCAAAGTTCGATCAGAACGCTTTCCACAAGCTGGAGGAGACACTTGAGCTACTACCAAGTCTCGATACGCGAACTGTCTGCCGTCACACATTGATTAAGAATGAGTCAATGGGCTACCACGAGGACTATGCGAGACTTGACAACCTTGCCGACCCGGACTTCATCGAGGCTAAGGGATACGTCTTCGTGGGTAACAGCCGGAACAACCTCTCCATAGACAACATGCCAAGCCATGCCGAAGTGATGAACTTCTCTGAGACCCTAGCACCTCTTGTAGGCAGAGAGGTTCTCTCAGAGAGGAGCGAGAGCAGGGTGGTACTGATCGGTAGAGAGATGATGCCAGTCAGCCTGCCTGAGAAGACTCGCGAGCTTCCAGCTGACCTTGGTATAGCTAAGCCACAAAGGTTCACACTCCCTCAGGTCTGAACCATCGGCCTGCTGGAACCGCACTCGGGGCAGAGCTGCTCCTCGCTCTCCCCGTACTCGTGGAAGCATGCAGGACAGGTGTCGGAGAGCCTCATCTTCCCGGAACTAGCTATCGATACCTTCTCTTCGTCGACCCTGTCTAGGTTTAGAACGTCTCTCTCAAGCTTGGAGACCTCGAATCGACCTGGTCCGCCAATCTGTAGTAGCACGTCAGGGGGTAGCGTCAGGGTACCGGAGTCGTCGACGATAAGCTCCCTCGAGTCTGCGAGGTCCCCTATGTCCACGTCAACTCCATGCTGTGCGATGAACCTCCCCTCTCGTAGCTCTAGGGACCTCTCGCAGAAGGACGCCACCTCCCTGTTGTGAGTGACCAGTAGGAATGCCACACCGGTCTCCTTGTGCAACTGTGAGAATAGCTGAAGCACCTCTCTGCTAGTGATCGGGTCTAACGCGCCAGTTGGCTCATCGGCGAGGATTAACTTTGGGTCCGTGATCAGAGCTCTGGAGATCGCGACCCTCTGCTGCTCCCCTCCAGACAGCTGATCGGGCATCCCGAAGGCTCTGTCCCCCATACCAAGTCTGTCGAGCAGGTCCTGAGCCTTCTTCCTAGCAGGCCGAGCCAGCACTCCCTGGTGCAGAAGTGGCTGAGCCACGTTGTCAAGGGCGTTGAGGTGCGGGAGCAGGTTCGAGTCCTGGAAGATGAAGGACACGGTCTTCTGCCTGAGCTCGACGAGCTCGGCTCCCGTCAGCCTGGTCATCCTTGTACCCCCCAGCTCCACCGATCCGGCACTCGGCTTCATCAGCCCCCCTAGACACTTCAGGAGCGTGGACTTACCGGACCCAGACGGCCCCACAACGGCCACGGCTTCGGCCTCTTCCATGGAGATGCTGAGCCCCCTTAGGGCGACTACGTTCCCGTCCTCTGCGTTGGACTCGTAAATGTGGTACAGCGAGTTGGCCCTCAGGATCTCCTTGAACTCGCCCTCCATTTCACTCACCCTTCAGCACCGTCGCAAGGTCCGAGTCCAGCGCCCTTCTAGTCGTGAATAGTAGCGAGACCACCACCGCTGCGAGGACTAGGCCGTTAACGGCTATGATCTCAAGCCAAGGCCAGATCAGGTCCCTGTCTATCGGGGCGCTCTGCCCGAGGAACAACTGGAATATGAACCCGAACACCCCGAAGAAGCCGTTGAAAGACTCAGCGACGGCCAGCCCTAGGGTGACTCCTAGGAGCATGCTCACCAGAAGGATGGACATGATCTCGAAGAGTACGAGGCGGACTACTTGGTTTGGCGACGCCCCGATCGCCTGTAGGATGGCCAGCTCCCTCTTCCTCTGGCTGAGGACCAGCGACAGGAATACGAAGGCGGATGAGACCGATGCGAGGGCAGCCACGACGAACATCATGCTGAGTAGCCCGGGAGTCCCGAAGATCAGGCCACCGTTCCTCTCGTTCTGCTCATGCGCGGTGGACCAGTCCGATGCTGAAACCACTCCCTGACGGCTCCTGAGGTCGGCACCCAGCGTCTCTAACGCGTCCTGGCACCCTTTCTCCGACTCGTCGCAGAGGTCAAACATCCACATCGAGGACCTGTAGGAGTCGGCGGACGAGTCCCCCACCAGCTCCCTGTAGGACCCCTCTCCAATCAGTATCACTGAGTTCGTCTCAGCTGCAGAGAATCCCGGGACCCATTGGTGGCGCCCGGTATAGCTCACCGTAGTCTCCGTGGTACCCGTCGCCTCCGGTATTCCGAACTGGTTGATTACGAAGGTGGTGTACTCTAGTGTCAGAGAGGTCCCGACTAGGGGGTCGTCGAGGGAGTCCTCGGCAAGGTCACCTGCAGTGAAGCCGGACCCGGCCAGTGAGGCTGCGAACTCACCTATATCGCTCCCAGGTATCGCCTGTCGGTCCCAGATGAGCGAGTCTTCGTGATCGTCGAAGACGACCCATGTGAGGAGCGGGATCGAGTCTTCCTTCGTCTGGGTGAAGATGTTGGCCACTGACGTCATCGAGTTGATCCCGGATATGTCGTCGTCATCCACGACCTCGATGGACTGGTTGACGCGGGATCGCGCCTCCTCCTCGGTCAGAGCGGTGTCAAACTGGAGCTTCAGGTCCGCACCGTTCTGTGCGTTGGTAGTCCTCTCGTCTACCAGTGTCCCAGTGTGTCCCTGCACTGCCGCAAGCGTGACGATCGAGAGGGTTAGCAGTAGGATCAGAGAAAGCTGGCTCACAGACTTACTGGAGCCAGATCCCCTCAGACCCCTCCTGATGTCGGATATCGCTGGTGACCATCCGAAGATGCGGTTGAGGATCTGGGGCCCCGTTGCCCCGATCTGGGAGAGAACCAAGGCACCCCCTATCCACAGGAAGAAAGGTCCTAGCAGGAGGATCACGGAGTTGAGTATGAAGTTCGAGATTATACCCCCGCCACCCCATATCCAGAAGCCTCCGTTGGACTGGATCCAGCTCTCGACGAACGCCAGGATACCCAATCCGAATGTTAGGTAGTGAAGCAGGTAGTATGGCTCCCTATCCCGGGAGATCTTCCTGACGCCCTCGTCTATCTCCATCCTCAGGAACTTCTTCGTCTTGTTTCTTCCCTGCGCGTAGGCCCAACCTATCGTCAGAGCCGCGACCAGGAACGTCGACCCACCGCTCAGGATTGGGTTGACGTCCACGTCGCCCGCGTCTGTGAATCTCAGGAATCCCACTGCTCGGAGTACGACCTCCACCGCCCCGCTGGCAAGTACGAAGCCCATGGCCCAGGCGATGCTCCCGATTGCGAACACCTCCAGGACCATCATCCTGCCTAGCGTGGCCTCGGTCCCGCCTATTACCCTGTGAATGGCGACCTCCCTCCTCCTCTGCTCCAGTGATAGGATTAGGCCGTAGGCCAGTACGACGAAGGAGAGTGCGACTATCGGAATGACCAGGATGTAGTCGAACACCTGGATTATCCCGAGGAATATGTTCAGGAAGGTAATGGTCCCGGAGATTAGGTCATTGTACTCGACGGATAAAAGTGCGAAGTCGCCCGACTCGCACACTAGCGTGGCCTTCCCCTCGCTTGCGGCCAGTAAGTCAGCTTCCGAGAAGTCCTCGGAGCATGCTCCGACTGCGTAGAACCGGGGTAGCTTCGCATCCTGGATCAGAGTCGATTCGTTGGTCACAGGGTCCTCTAGCGTCAGCTCGCCCCGAACGCTCTCTAGATCGTCCTTGACGTCACTCAGCCAGTTAGTCGCGTCTCTGGTCGAGCTCGTTGGCAACTGGTTCCTATCGACCGCTAGGCCAAGGTAGGCGTGATCCTTCTGCATGAGTGTCAGCTTCTGCTCCTCGCTGAGGACAGAGTCGGTGACCATTACCGGGTGGAAGAGCAGGGTCGGGTTGGCAAAGGCCCCCTCCTCATAGATTGCCGCGACCTTCAGGTCAGTCACTGTGAACGTCTCAAGGCAGAAGATCCTCCCCACCTCTATGTTGTTCTCTATCGTGCCTTGGCACTCCTCCAGTACCTTCTCGACCTCTTCAAAGGTGTACGTACCGTTGATGTACGAGAAGGTGAGGCTGGATATCGTCTCGTTGACCTCAGAGCCCGCCGCGCTGGCTATCTTCGAGGGCAGTATAATCGATCTGTTTGCCACTGCGTCGGATGCCGTGGATGGCCATTGCCCGAATATCACCGAGTCGGAATGACGCTCCCCTAGGTCACCGTCCCACACGCCCGATCCGTAGAATCTGATGGTCCTACCGTCGTTAATGGGGGGGCCATTTTCGAAGGCTTCCTGATAGTCCCAGCTCACGTTCCCCCAGTCCGCGGAGTTACCGGACGCCGAGACCACGTTGAGGGGCTGGGGGACTGCGAAGCTATCGTCGAAGAAACCGTCGATTCGTATTCCCTGCCTGCCAAATACGAGGCTACAGTCCGAGAACTCATCCATTTCCGTTATCTCGTCGCACATGGACTCCCAAAGCAGTGAGTCGTTGGTTCTTCCTTCCCATGTGCCGTCAGGGTCCTCTTGGAAGTCCAGCTTGGCGTCGAAGACCTCGCCCTCTAGCGAGAACTGGAAGAATCCCTGATTCAGACCGACAGCGTATGCTAGCACAGTTGTTATGACTAGTGATGATAGAAATACCCCCGCGAATATTGCGAGTCCTCTTTCCCTGGCCCTCCAGGCGCTCTTAACAGCCAAGCTGATGTTGTTTGGCGCCGCGAGCCAGTTCCTCTTGAAGTTGGAGTACCACTTCTTCCCGAAGGCCGATGGGGAGAAGCCGGATCCCTTGATGCTGGGGTCGGATGCCACCTTGGCTAGGTCTGAGAGCCATCTGACTCCGTTCCTACCCGAGAGAATGAACCAGATCGTGAATAGAAGGCTAATCCAAGCCACAATCATGGTAGGGATGATGTCCGAGAAAAGCGACCCTATCTCCAAGCTCACTCCTCCTCAATTCCCCATGCGGACCTTATGTCTGAAGCGGCAGTCAAACCATCCTTCAGCAGTAGCATCCTATCAGCCTTTGAAGCTAGAATTGGGTCGTGGGTAACCATCAAAACAGAGACACCGTCATTCTTGCAGAGGTCCTGGAAGAGATCCAGTATCTCCTCTCCGCTCTTCACATCTAGGTTTCCAGTGGGTTCGTCAGCAAGAATCAGAGGCCTAGACCCCGAAATCGCCCTTGCGACGGCGACCCTCTGCTGCTGCCCTCCGGACAGTTGATCCGGGACGAAGTCCATCCTGTCTCCAAGACCTACTCTCCTTAATGCGTCGCGAGCCCTGCTCTCCGCCTCCAAGGGCGACGTCCCTGAAAGCTCGAGGCTGAAGGCGACGTTGTCCACTGCGTCCAATCTGTCTATCAGGTGGAAGTCCTGGAAAATCCAACCTACTCCGTTCCTCCTGACGTCCACGACCTTGCCCTTACTAGGGTGTTTTGTCCCGTAGTTGTGGGAATCCAGCGTGATTTCCCCTGAGTCAGCCTCCAGGAGTCCCCCTATGATGTTCAGCAGAGTGCTCTTGCCGCAGCCACTTGGACCCATAAGGCTGACAAGCTCTCCCTTCTGAACCTCGAGGTTGACTCCCTTCAGCACTTCCAGCCTTCGTCTACCTGACCCGAATCCCTTCTTTAGCTCAGACACTGAAAGCATGATCACTCGCAAATTAACTCGACTTTAAGTGATTCTTTTGGATGGTCTTGTTGATCAGTTAAAGATTCAAGGAAGCTCTTTTTTGCTCCCATTTCATCAGATTCGTGTAAAGCGAGGGGAGGAGAAGGATGCTTGAGAGGAGCGCGAGCGAGATCGCCACTACGAAGGCCTGCCCAAATAGCTGGAGGGGAACCAGCGAGGAGAGGTTTAGCACCGAGAAGCCCCCTGCTGTAGTCACGGCCGCACCAGCCATTGCCCTCCCCGTAGTGGACACCGAAGCAATCGCCCAATCGGCCGGAGAGCCTTCAGGGTTCTTCTCCACCTCCTCCTCAATCCTCGTTGAGATGTGCACTGCGTAGTCAACTCCGAGTCCGAGTGTGAGCGCTCCAATTGTTACCGTCTGGGAATTTAGCTGGAATCCCGTGAAGCCCATAATTCCGTAAACCCAAGCGACCACTGCAAGCAGGGGTATCCAAGTAACCAAGCCTCTAGTGAGTCCTAGTGCTAGATCTCCTGTCCTATAGGTGTGGATTATTACGAGCATGAGAAGAATTACTGCCGCGACCACTACGGTAGACAAGACCGCTGCCTCTGCGACGTCGGATGTTATCTGAGCCAGAATCAGCGACCTCCCGCTCACTTTGGCTGTGAAAGGGGTCTCTGAGGTCGAATCATCGAGTTGACTAGAGAGCTCATCCTGGAACGTGTTGGTGCTAGACCAGTCCAGAGTCGACGCCTGGAACGAGATAAGGGTTTGATTTCCACTGCCAGATAGAAGTCCGGAGGACAGCCCCCTACCCTCGGGTGTGTTCAACAACCAATCCTTCAGAGCTAGCCATGAACCCACTTCGTCCCCATCAGTCCTTTCCAAAATACCAGACAGGTTTTGATCGGACCCTCTAGAACCCTCCAGAGTGGTCCAGAGGTCAGATACGACTACAGTGATTCTGCCCTCACTCTCCAGTATTTCAATCACAGACTCCATTGATTCCCTACCCTCCTTGGAAACAACGTCACCCTCGAAAACCACGTAGATCGGGGAGGGACTATTCTGGAAATCATCTGAGACCTGCAGGAAGTCGGATACGATGGGAACGGAGTCGTCGAAGTTGTCCCGGGTATCGAAACCAACCTCCAGCTGGCTTACGCCCAGAAGCATCGGCGTCGTTGCAACCACTGCCACAAACATGGTGGCAATCGGCTTCTCTGAAAGCTCCCCAATCCAATCGATTAGCCGGTTTCTCTCTACCTTAACCGATTTGGAAACAACCATATCCTTGGGGGGAATTAGTTTGATTAACGCAGGTAGTGCTGTGATGCTGAAAAGGTAGATGTAAAACAACCCTATTGCAATCACAGTCCCAAATACCACGAGGAACTGCTGGCTCGATAGTCGGAAGGAGAGGAATCCCACCATGTCAGTGAATATAGCGATTAGCAATGCTATGGATGTCAGAGTTGTTCCAGACCTAATCGCTCTATGCCTCGCCTCTTGGCTCAAGTCTGATATTCTACCTCCCTCCAGTCCTCCGGACTCCTCCATGTACTCCTCGCGTATCCTCTTGACGACATGGAGCCCGTAGTCTACACCAATTGCCAACAGCAGGACGGGGATGGAGTTCATCGCTTGATTGAATGTCATATCAACTCCGACCTTAGTCAGTAGCCCCGATGTCCCATAGGTCGCGAGAATACCGAAGACGGTTAGCCCTAGCACGTAGACGGTATCTCGCAAGCTCCTGAAAGTATAGTACAGAATCGATCCTAGGATCAGCAAGGATGCTGAGTTGAGTATTGCAAGCTCCCTACCAAGATTGGAGTTCTGGCCCTGAGCCAACTGCGAGAAGGAGAACACCGTGGAATCCTGGTCCCCCGTGTCAGCCACCCTAGACTGGATTGTGTCTGCCCATTCCGTCACTTTGATCTGGATTTCTCCCAGTGAGGACTCGTCATGATCCCCGGAATCAGTACTGATTGCCATTGAAATCAGGACAGGACCATCCGAGGAAAGCAAGTCATCAGAATCCCCAGCCACACTGGCCAGCAACGAAGAAGATAAGTCCACTGACTGGTAACCAATCAATGGAATCAGCGCAGCAGTGATACGCTCTCTGAGGGTGGAAAGCCTAAGCTCTTCGTCTGGATCCTCACTAGTCATACCCTGTAGGTCGACCATGATTTTCTCTAGCTCCTCTCTGATGTTCTCACCTGCAGTCATATCTTCTAACCAAGAGGCAGGTTGGCCAAACTCCCAGCTATCCAGCTCCTCTCCTGTTACCGGTCGTACTTTCGAAATGTTCCCGATGGCGGACTCAAGACCACCTATGCTTGAATTGTAGGAGGAATTAGAGGAGTCGGATGCCCCATCAATTAACTCAGAAAGATCCTGAATCCAGATGCTATTGTGTTCCGGACTCTGGTATTTCTGCCATGAAATAGCCACACTGGCCGGTCCATTGTTGGACTGCCCACCGAAAATCGGATACGAGTATTTCGAAAGATTCTCATCCTCGATTAAGAACGATTCTAACTCTGCTAGATGCTCCCATGTTGCCTCTTCACTCAGGGCTCCCGACTCCATTCTTCCAATAATCCTGACGAAGTCTATGCTTGCCTGATACTCTCCCTCCACTTCGTTCAGTAGTCTGACAGTCTCGTTATCCGGGAAGAAAGCGTCCTCGGAGTTGTCAAACTCCAGGAACATTGCCATAGATGCTAGCATCAGGGTGGAGACGAAGCCTATCGCAAGCACCTTCTTTGGATGTGTGATACTGATTTCTGTAGCTCTGTCGAATGGATTTTTCATCCCATCACCCACATGGCGCTTCGTCAATGCCTCAGTTTATCCCCTTTACCTTAGACCAAAGTCACCATTCAACAATTGATTGAGCTCTAGGAAATTGCGCTCAGACCGAAGATTACTACAATGAAACAAACAACTAAACTATTGAAGAAGACTGAGAGGGCTACTCTCGTCCCCCTATCCCTAGTAAGGTCGAATGGCCACACTTTCGAGACCTCCTCCGAACCCCCCTTGATTCCAAATAAAAATCTGAATAGACTTGCCCTCCTAACGAACTCGAATATAACCAACACAGAGACCGTCACCACAACTGTTCCCAAAATCAAACCCAGGTAGTAGTTCACTCCAAGAACTGACAGAAAAATGATCATCAATATAGTAGGAGTCATGTGAATAATGTATGCCGGATAAACAGACTCATTCAGGTATGGCAACCATCTGCTTGGCCGGTTGAGAAGCTTTGAGGCCCAGCTGAAGATTAACAGACACCAGAACCATGCATGGAAGGACTGCAGAATACTCGCCAATGAAGCGCCCGTGGAGAATGCGTCAAACCCCTGAACGACCCAACCACCCTCCATCACAGATGGCACTCCGAACTTTTCCTGAGAGAAGAACCAGACTATCGACAGTATGGGGGTTATGATTGTGATTGGCAATCTCACTGAGTCCAGCACAGCGAAGTACTCCTCCTTGGCTGAGATCATGAGAAATCCGAACATGAAGTACAAGAAATACCTAGAGAACTCCCAGTTCATCCCAACTTCTCCAAAGGCCCATGGCTTGAACAAAATCCCATTCAGACTCAGAATAAGGGGGGGAATCAACAAGATTCCCATTCCAAAGCGAACCTGAAAGAGCCATCTCGTAAATCTGACTACGCCCATTTCCGGATTTTTGCTTACATGATTGAATAATGGAGTGAGGGCGACTGAGTAGATTAGCAGGTTGAAAACGAACCACAAGTGACCATAGGGCATTTCATCAATCCCCGGAAATGGTGTGAATAAGAGCCGAGTGGTCTCTATCGGATCAGTTATGCCCGCTGATAGGATGTAGATGAAGAACATTAGAGGGACACCTAGACGAAAGATCCTCTCAGTGAGGTAAGACCTCCAGTCTCGAGATTTGAACGCGAAGGCGGTACCCATACCCGAGATTATGAATAGAGCGGCAAGCCTCCATTGGTGCATGGTCGAAATTACGAAGAAAAGAGGTAGGTTGAACAACTCCATTGATTGGTCTCCCCGGAGTTGCCCGAGGGAGAAAACGGCGTAATGGAACCAGATTAGTAGTCCGAATAGGATAACTCTCAACCAGTCTATATCATGTCGACGGGAACTCCTCTTTGTAGGGGAAACGAAACTTACTGACTCGGATCCATCCAACTCTCCCATTATTCTAGACACCTCACTTCCCTAAGCTCATTTCAATCGCGTGATTGTACGATCTTGAGAGAGCCTCTCCATGGGCACTACGACCGAAAATACTTCTCGAGATAGATAGCACCTCCTCGTCCAAATGTCTCGGCACGCCTCCAGACCTTCTCCACTCAGAGTGTATGTTCTGAATCGCCGACACCCACTGATCAGGGTCTGTAGCAGAGAGAAGACATCCGGGTGGAAGAACCTCACCATGAAGAGGTAGTTCTGAAGCCAATACAGGGCACCCAGAAGCCATTGCTTCCATTGGAGGACTGCGAAAGCCTACAGATACTCCGGGGTAGAGCATTGCCTCAGCATGCTGGAAAGCTGCAGCGACCCTGTCCCAATCTATGGTGCCAACCCCTATCCTCATCAGGCTAATTTCTCCCCTTACATCTTCTGGAACTTGGGAAATTACCTCACTTAGGAACTGGCTCCTCCATCTTGGGTCCTTTTCTCCAACAGATACAAGTAGGCACTTTTCCTCCTCTTGAAATTCACCTAGCAAAGCTCTGCTTCTAGGGTTCCTGATGGGGTCCCAGAAGGAATCGTCAACTGAATCACGAATTAGAACGCACTGGGTTCTAGGAAACATCTTCTCAGCGTCCTTCAACGTCATTTCAGATGCGCAGAGAAGCAAATTTGCCCTACTCATCCCCTCTTTACAGAGTGCTAGATGACTCGCTCTCGACGAAGAAGGATACCGGTTTCCTAGAGGTACGGAAATCTCTCCAGCATCGATCGCCCTAGGACGCAAGTCGAAGAGGTCATGTAACGAGACGACTACTGGAACGGGAGAGTCTTTCGGAACCAGATGAGCGTCCTCCTGGGAGGAAATGTGCAGAAGATCGGCCTTCGATTCATTCACGGCACTCACTAGTTCGCTGACTTTGGTTCTGGAACCAGCTCGATCCTCCACAGTAGCAGCCTTGGTCCATCCAGGTACCATGGCCCTGTCTAGGAGATCGCTAACAACAACGTGATTTCCGCCATATCCTTCCGGTTCGGTAGAGCCTCTTGCGACGACCACCCGTCTGAACACGCTCCGAGAGCTGGCATTAGGGCTAAAATCAGGATGCATGCACACACCAGGACTACTGGTGTTTTCAAACGGGTGGCGCAGTCCGCAGCCGATGGACGCGCCCCGACCATTGCATGTACTTCTCGTCCACGTGTGGTACTGGCCCCATGTAGGCGGCGGCGATCAGCATGTGGAGCAGATTGGAAGAGAGCTAGTAAAGAGAGGTCACAGAGTCACTGTTTGGTGCGCCGATGTCCCCCCACATGAAGAGAAACAGTTCAACAGGGGGGGTGTAGATGTCGTACGAATCACTCCGTCCAGAATACTCGGGGGAGTCGATCCCTTGGTTTCCGTAAGTGACTTGGATCTAAGTGACGTGGATGTAGTCCATCTCCACGACACGCTCCCATTCTTGATTAGGAGGTCTCTGGCCAAGGCTAGGAGAGCAGGAAAACCAGTCATTACCACATATCACAACGACTACGTCAAGACGTCCTTGGCAGGGAAGCTGATCAAGAGACTCAGATGGGCCACTCAGGGTCGTAGGACTCTACACTCCTCTGACTCTAGAATCGTTCTTACGCCGTTCTTTGAGAAACTTCTGAGGAAGAAGGGAGTGAGAGGGCACCTCAATGTAATACCGAATGGCTTCTCCCCCGTAGAAGATTCTCCCAAGGAACCGGAAATACTCGTAGGAAGGGACAAAAACAGACCACTGGTATCCTTCGTGGGCAGGCTGAGCAACCAGAAAGGCGTTGATGTCTTGATGGATGCCTACGATTCTTACGAAGAAGATCCTGGATTCGATCTGGCGATTGCTGGGAAGGGGGAGCTATCATCCTGGCTTGAGGCTAGACATTTCAGATCCGGTTCAAGAGATAGGATCTTTCCTCTAGGCCTAGTAACTGAATCCGAAAAAAGATGGCTGTATGAGAACTCTGTAGCAATGGCCATCCCCTCTAGGTTCGAGGGACTTCCCACAGTACTGCTAGAGTCAATGCACGCTGGTACTCCTGTTGTTATGGCAGACGTCAATGGGTTGGGCCGAATGGTCCTTGAGCATGGTTGTGGATTGTCTGTCCCAACAGAGGACTACTCTTCTCTAGCGGCCGCTATCAAGGAGGTAGCACTTGCTAACGAGGTCACTAGGAATGAGTGGGGCTCTGCAGGAAGAGAGGCTTCGCGAGACTATCAGTGGGATAGGGTCACAGACAGGGTTTTGGAAGTTTATCGGAGTGTGGTTAGCAGGTGACGGAATCTGAGAGGACACCCCTACTAGTGGCGAAGGGCTCATTCGGAGCTATGGGTGGTGCGGAACTCGATCTAATCAGAGTTCTACCAGCAATCAACAGACTTTTCGACGTCACAATGGCAACAATACAATCCTCGCCCAAGTTGGAGGAGACATGCATAGAACACGACATCAGACTGCTGAGACCTGAGTCAGATTGGGTACAATCTACGAATCCCCTTTCTGTAATCATGGACTACGGGAGAAGGACCGCATCGAAGGCTTGGGCTTCTTGCGAGGGCCTCGAAGGTGCCATGGAATCCGCTCACGGAATCCATCTAGTTAGCGGAGACGGAAGCCTCCCTATTCTAGATCACGTCCCTGAGGGGATGATGATCCACCTACACCTCCTAGAGCCACACAGGGGATTGTACGAGGATACCCTTCACAGGCTAGTTGACGGATCGCCCAAGAGAAATCTTACGCTAACGAAGGCCGCCTTGTCAAGAGCTCGGAGAAGGGACCAGGCACTGATGAGAAAGCTCCAAACAAGGAGAGGATCCAAGGTCAGTGCCAACTCAACCTTCTCGGCTGAAAGGGCAAATGAGGTATATGGCATCCAAGCAGGTGTTCTGTGGCCATGTGTCGATTCCAGGGAATTCTCGAGGGATCCCTCTGAAGATCCCGATAACCCATACCATGACGGCGAAGAATACGTCGTCAGTATCGGTAGGGCCTCTTGGGCAAAGGGCACATGGGAGACCATTTCCATGCTCTCCGGCACCGGCCTCTCGTTGGCTCACGTCGGTGGAGGAGACGAGAGATCACTGAGTATGCTAAAATCTCATGCAGAATCTTCCGGCGTACCAATGTGGATTGCCCCGCGGCTTCCATCATCTGAACTGGGTAGTTTGATGAGAGAGTCCAGAGCGGTGGTCAGTATGGCTCACAATGAGTCCTTCGGCCTAACTCCGATTGAGGCATTTTCCATCGGAACGCCTGCAATCTTCGTTAACGAGGGGGGATTCAGAGATACCATACAGGACGGAAAAAACGGTAGACTGATAGACCGTGAAAACATTCAGGAATGGCATTCAGCACTCCAGCAGGCATCTGACTCCGAGACAAGGGAATCATGGGCAGCCGGTGGCCTCAGGAGGATAGCCGAGCTAGACCTCTCCCCGGAAGGACACGCAAGAAGGATAAGAGAACTGATGAGATCCGACTGAACCTACCTCCGTTGGAGTTATGGGTACGATTTCATCCGAAGAGTCGTGAGAGCGATAGAATCGATAGCAGTTATTGGAGCTGGAAACATGGGTTCCGGAATAGCACAGAAGAGCGCCACCGAGGGCTTCGATGTGCAAATGGTTGACAGGGAGCAGAAATGGGTCGACAAAGGTAAGGAGACCATAGATGGTTTTCTGAGTGAGGCCATAGAGAGGAGAATATTCAACTCAGACCAGGTCGAAGAAATCAAGAGAAGGGTAACCGGAATAGTCGGGAACGAAAAAATATCACCTGATACCGACTTGGTGATAGAGGCCGTATTCGAGGACTTTGAACTAAAGAAGGAGATCTTCTCTAGTCTGGACAGCACGTGCAATGAGCACACAATACTTGCTACAAACACTTCCTCTCTTTCCGTAAACAAACTAGCTAAGGCTACCGGACGACCAGATCGCTTCGTAGGTCTTCATTGGTTCTTCCACCCGGCCAAGAACAGACTGGTAGAGGTAATTCCAGCCGAATCTACATCACCAGAGACGATGGACTCGGTTCAGCAATACTGCAAGGCCATGGGTAAGGTCGTGATTGTTTGCAAGGATAGGCCGGGATTCGTAGTTAACCGATTCTTCGTACCTTGGATTAACGAAGCCTGTCACCTACTTCAGGAGGGAATCGCAACTGCAGCCCAGATAGACGCAGTAGCCTGCAAGGCATTCAGGATCGGTCTGGGGCCCTTCGGCCTCATGAACATAACAGGACCCGCGATAGCAGTCCATTCCAGTGACTACCTTTCTGAACAGCTCTCCGTGCCAAGGTTCAGGGCTGCTGACAACATGAGGGAGATTGTGGAAAAGGGGGAGTCATGGGATATGTCAGGCAATCCAGATTGTAGCGCGGAAGCCTCCAAGGAGATCTCAGAGAGGCTAATGGGCTTGGCCTTCGCAGTGACCTCTCAGATCGTCGAGGAGGAAATATGCAGCATGGAGGACGTTGACAGAGGGGCCAAGGTAGGACTCAGATGGTCACAGGGCCCATTCGAGATCGCGAACAGGATTGGGAACAAAGAAGCATCTAGGATGGCCGTAAAGTACGCAGAACTAGCCGATATTGAGATACCAGCTTGGTTCACAACCAGAGAGGAGCCTTTCGATTTCACATACATCGATGTTAGAGTCGAAAACGGCGTTGCAACGGTCCTAATCAACAGGCCAGAGGCAATGAACGCCCTGAACGTCTCGGTAGTGAAGCAGCTCAGCGAGGTCATAGAGGACCTGAACACTCGCTCTGACGTTAATACCATCGTTCTCGATGGAGCGGGGAAGGCCTTCGTGGCTGGAGCAGATGTCAAGTTCTTCCTAGATATGCTAGCTCAGGATGACTTCGAAAAGGTCTACGAATTCACATCAGACGGTCACGACTTACTGAACTCTATAGAATCAAGCCCCAAGACTACGATAGCTATGACCACGGGCCTAACTCTGGGAGGTGGTCTGGAATTGGCCCTTTCCTGCGACTACAGGGTTGGGACCCACAAGACAATGCTGAGATTTCCCGAGACATCGATTGGAATTTTTCCGGGCTTGGGAGGGACTCAGAGGACTACGAGGATTTGCGGAATCGAGGCAGCAAGGTTCGCAATTCTCCCCGGAAACTTCCTAGATTCTAATACATCTAAGGCCCTAGGTCTGATCACACATCTGGTTAGGACTTCTGAGATTGCTGAGACAATAAGTTCAATCTCCAAATTAGGAAAACCCGACGAGAAGTACGCTGGTCGCCCATCCGATCCCAATCATCCGGTATCGGTTTTGTCAAAGGCCTTCTTCTCCGACTCCAACATGGGGGTGATCATCTCCGGAGGAACTCCCGATGGATTTGATCCAGAGGATCAAAATGTCACCAGGCAGATGAAGCTTATTTCTCGTGCAGCACCCGTGTCAATAAGGATTGCTAACAAGCTCATTAAGAAGGCTGTTGAAACTGGAGACGACCTCTCGGCAGGGCTTCAGTTTGAGCTGGACTATCTGGAAGAAATATTCTCCACTAGTGACGCTTTAGAGGGGCTCAAGGCCCTTGTCGAAGGACGCCGTCCGGAGTACGTCGGATCCTAGGCTATAGCCAAGGACACTACCCCGCAGGTCACGCAGTCTGCACTCCTCAGGGTGGGAGTCAGATACTCCGTATAGACCAAGCAAGGCGATCCGCAAGACGGACAGGCACATATGGCCTGCAATCCCGTCATTACCACCGAATCATCTCCTCGGGTACTGTGACCATGCAGGCGCCCTGCAGTCCGCCATCGCACTGATTATCCTTTCAACAAGTGTCATTTCAGTCTCCTCCATTCCGTCGTTTGTTCTTACTTCCATTGTTTCTGCCATTTTCTCCATTATTAGTTTCCTCTTTAAACCTAGTGTGGTTTTCACACTGAACGAGTAGGTTACCTGATATTAACCTTGTAGTGGTCCTGAACACACTATGGTGCATTTTATACACCTGATGACTCTCGCCATACCTGATTTACAATGCCCAAACAACCGATGACAGTATCTGATGAGGATTTCAAGAAGGTCCAGAAGGCAATCAATGATGTAAAGGACGAGGGCAAGTTGATCCGCTCTGTGTTTGAAGACTACTACGGTGAGCAGATCGACATCAGTTGGGAAGTAGACGCTGCTGTAGATGCGTTTTCTATCTTCAGCTCCAGATGGACCATAGAGATCTTGGCTACACTCTATATCGCTGGTGAGAGAAGATTCAATGAGATGAGAAAGCTACTTCGTGGAATCAGTAGCAGGACCCTTTCGGACAAGTTGACTAGATGCACCGAGACCGGTCTCGTTGAAAGGATTGTAGAGGACGGCCCACCAATTAGAGTCACATACAAGCTAACCGATCACGGAAGAGATGCTGGAAGGCTTCTTTCCCCTCTAGTCGGTTACATGAAGATAAAGCAGGGCAGAGTAATCAGGCACACCATCTAAGTGTGAGCATTTTAGGCACAATTTTACACATGCTTAAAGCCTAGAATCCTGAGTTTGGTATGATGGCACTGATTCAGCAGTGGAGGGATGCCCACCCCTGGCTTTCCGATACTCTAACTGTTCTGGCGGCAGGGTCCCTCGGAATTGCTTCATTACTGCCCTTTGCAGCTCCCATGGCCAGAGGCACTCTTGCTGCCCCTAGCGATCACTCGTGGGAACACCCCCTAAGGGGAAGAATTCTAAGGACTCTAGAGCGCTCTCCAGGAATACACTTCAGGGAGCTACAGAGGCAGCTCGATGCCGCGAATGGGACACTAAGGCACCATCTCAGGGTCCTAGTAAACGAGAGGTCCGTCACCGTCGTTCCGGTCAATGGGAGGACATGCTACTATGCCGGTGCCCCGGCACAGGTTGAGATCCTCGAGGGCACGGGAGTTACAGATCAGGCCACTGCTGCCGCAATGCTACCAGTAGGGCTTTCAGGAGTCCAGAGGAAAATCGTGACCAGACTTTCCGATTCTCCAAACCCCCCGTCCCAAGCACAACTGGCAAGGGACTTGGGCAAGTCCAGGACAACGGTAAACAGTGCCATCGGAATTCTCAGAAAGAGGGGGATAGTCAAACAGGGCAGTCTGTCCCTTGCATCTCACCTAGAGTCCCTAGGGATATCAAATGTGGACTACCCGTGGCTAGAGATACGTCAGGAATACGCCTGATTGCTGGCGTCTGTATAGCCAAGGCTCTTGTGCCTCGGAATCCGCGCCGATGATGTGTTCTCGCTACGGATCACCGAGCGTCCGATGCCCACTGGCAGCAAGGACGCGGGTGTGCTTCTAGATTGGCTCCTAGACTCCATGGGACTAGTCAGGAGGTCCCGAGGAGACGAGTCAGGGGCATTACACCGTATTATGAGGGAGGCTTTCCTTTCAGAGCCATTAAGGGGATGGGATTCCAAGCAGCTCGGCGATCAGACCGGCCTCTCCAACACCGGGATTCATCACCAGATGGTCAAGCTGAGAGAGTGTGGACTCGTTGCCGCTCAGGTCGATGGCAAGTGGCACAGGCACGTGCTAAGAGGCGGGTCAATGGCGGCTGCAGTCGCAATGGTCGAGTCCCAGGCATCAACTATCCTTGGATTGAGGCTCTCCGAGATATCTGAGATGATTGAGCCCTCAGAGACTAGGATGAAAATCGAGACGGAAGACGAAGCCCAGCCCTTCTCTATTAGAATAGCCGAGCCGGGACCAGTAGAGAGGGAACTTCGCAGGTCTTGCTTAGTTAGGGACCTAGGCTTGGCTGGCGAGAGCCAACGGGCAGGTGACAACCTCGCCAGAGACATCCTCGTCGAGCTGTGCTCGAGCCACCACCCGATTACTCTTCTAGCACTCTCTGAGAGACTTTCCGAGAGCCGCGGAAGGGTGAGCACGGTATTGGACAGGATGAGGGCCTCAGCCATAGTCGAGAGGGCCCCTATGGTGGATAGAATTGCTCAGGACGTCTTCGTGGGCTTGGCAAGGCAGCTCGATGCCAGGGGGGAGAATTGGCTAATGTCCAAGGGAGGTCTGGGCAGAGTAGATGAATCGGTCTCAAAGGCACTGATAGACGGCGTGAGTAAGGGTACGTTGGAAATAGATGGGGTGAGGGACGCCCTCTCCCCTGTCTCGCTCGATGACCAGAGGATCCTGCTGAACACGCTTGGAGGCAGGATGCCTTACGGGCTCAGGGTAGCCGGCTCTGATGGGGAATCCGTCTCCATCAAGGTCATGAGAAAGGCCGACCAGACCCTCAGGAGACTCAGGACAGTAGCACAGAGGCTCGACGACTGTCTGTGAAGAATTCAATACGTCGAAGCCCCAGCGCATTGTATGGCCAAGCCTTCCATCAGGGTCTTGCTTGGCAGTGGGGGCATCTCTACGGAGGACAGGAGGGTGACCTACATATCACTAGTAGGGAACCACTTCTCCGATTGCGAGACCGTCCTCTTCGTCCCGTTCGCATCCGATGATCACAACACCTACACCACTAGAATGCAAGACTTCCTAGGTCCCGCAGGGCCGAATCTGGTGGGAATCCACGAGTTCGAGGATTCGCATTCGGCTGTCAGCGACGCGGAAGGAATCTACGTAGGCGGAGGTAACTCGTTCCTCCTAATCAGGGAACTCCACGATAGAGGGCTGGTACGGCCCATTAGGGACAAGATCCTTGGAGGGGCCCCATATCTTGGAGTCAGCGCGGGGGCCAATGTGGCATGCCCCACCATGATGACGACAAACGACATGCCCGTCGTATTCCCACCCTCCTTCGACTCTTTAGGAATCGTACCTTTTCAGATCAACCCACACTATCACCCTGGCAAGGTCCTGTTCATGGAAGGGGGGAAGGTAACCAAGCACTTCGGCGAGTCCAGAGATCAGAGGATCGCCGAGTTTCACAGGCATCGAGATACCCCAGTGCTAGGGATGTGGGAGGGCTCGTTTGTTCAGTGGGACGGCTTGAGAGGCAGACTAACTGGTAAGGCAACCGCATTCCTCCCCGGGGAGGAGCCTTCTGAAATCAATGACGGTTCGGAATTCGACTCTGAGCTAATTCTCAGGGATTAGTGAGCCTCAATAATATTCAATTCAGCAGTGAGGTTGATTGCTCACCTACACCTCAAGAGTCCCATGCCGGAGTCGCTCGTGCCATCGGTACCCCCCGTCAGCCCCTTCGAGGCCTACACTATCATCATCGTACTTCCTTTCCTGATGAGGCTGATATTCGTAGCGCCCCCTCTACTCGACCTCTCGCACAAGCTGATGCCGAAGGAAGATAGAGGTAAGCACGCTAGATGGGCACTAGACCGTATTAAGAGGCTCAATGCCGAGAGATTCTGGCTGATAGTCTTCAACGAGATGCTTGCAATTTTCCTCCCAGCTACGATAGCAATCTCCGCGCGAGTCTACATGGGCCCCATTGGATGGGAGAGCTGGGAGATTCCTTTCTTGGGCCTGACCCTTCTCGGACTGGCTGGATTGCTCTGGATCGGATACGACTTCACTAGGGTTTCCAGAACGAGGAGCGATGTGCGCAGGCTAGCCCAATTTGACATAGACAAGGCCAGGCAGACAGTTGACAAAGCAGTCACTGGCAGGGATCTGCTCAAATCCCTTCGCGGCCTTACCATCCCTAGACCGTGGAGGGGTGAGGATCAGACAAAGGAGAAGTCGGGCTTCTCTCCCTTCGGATTGGTATCCTCGGCTCTGGAAGTAGGAGCGGACATACTCGATATGGCTCTGGATGAAGTCAGGATTCCGGCCGGCGAGGCTGTCGACAAAATGGACTCCGAGATCCAGCAAAGAATCCAGAAGAGGGTCCAGGCATCGAAGCGATCGATGGTCATTGGGACCATATTCGCAGTCTTCCCTCTAGCAGTTCTTCTGGGCCTTCCTAAGCTCCTTTAGAGGAGATGAAAGCCTTCTCCTTAGGAGAGGCTAGCAGCAGCCATAGTATCCCGACAGAT
>MDSZ01014208.1_pt1 | contig 22361 bp, 22 predicted proteins | sample 811201 | NCBI WGS metagenome assembly MDSZ01 (sample SAMN05326647, study PRJNA326480) | marine metagenome | isolation source: seawater | place: Indian Ocean: North | collected 2010 | reverse complement strand
TAATTAAAAGGGTTCTAAATTTCATTCTTATTTGTTCTTAACCCCCACATCTACTACTGCTGCACCTACCCGAAAACAGTATTTTGTTTAGCAAGGATTTTTTATAAAATGCATTCTTAAAAAATCTCTTGAATGAAGATAACCTTGCCTCTATCCAATATCAATATTTCTCGAGGTTCTAAAAAACAGTATCTTAAATTAGTTAGAAAGTATTTCGTACGAAGATAATAATTCTTTATAAGTGAGCTTCTCATAACTACCTCTCCATAGTACGTAACCTGAAAGGTTTAGATAAGGTTGATCTCCTCGATAGTAACCATAATCTCCAGGCTTCTCATCGTCAAAATAATCCATATTATAAACAATAGATTTAGTTCCTCTGATAAATAATGACGAATAAAATGGACCAGAAGGAGCAAAAACATTCACATTACTTTTGGAGTACAACACAATCCGTTTATATAAGTTCTTTCTTGAATCATAAGAAATGTGAATATTTGAAGGGAGATCATATTTGTTAAGATTTCTCTTTTCATCAGGAACGATTATAGGAATTAAATTTAAGGCATCAGCCATTGCACAAAAAGCTTTAAGATCATCATTGGTTGTATTACGTTCAGGGCTAAATCCATAATCTCGTAATGTAAAAGTTGCATAATCCTTGTCAAAATCTTCAAGAATTTCAGGCAATTTATTTTCATCAATTTTTAAATGAGGAATCAAGCTCTTTGATAATCGATTTATAGACGGAGAAGTTTTCGGGTGATCATAAGGATTAGGATAGTAAATCCTCGGCTTGTAATTAACAGGGAAAATATTGCGATTCCTCATCAATTCAAGTAGATCATCCCTGTCCCTAACAATTAACAAGTTCTCTACACAATTAAATGACTGAAAAAGTGGAATGACAAGATTATCTATTCTTTCAACAATATCTTCGGAAGTTACAGATTTATGATAATTCCCATAAGTAAAGGGTTTTGGTGTGTAATCTTTTGGCATATATAAAATAACATCAAAACTGTTATCTCCATATTTTTGGAAATAATTACTGGTTGCTAATACTAAATAACAAATATCGAATGTTATTGGGTTGGATCTTATGTCCCAAACTAATGCACATTTCTGAGTACCGAATTTATTTCTTTTTAAAAAAATATCGAAACAACCATGAATAAAATCTAGAACCAATCTTGAAGTTTTTCTGGATGGCGAAACTATTTCCTGCCTAATTCTCTCCGAAGTAAAACGCATTATTATTTAATATTGCATTTTTAATTATACAGATATTACCAATACAAGTATTTTGGTACTAATATTTCAGAACTTTTTATAAAAAATCTACATTTTAAGACTAAATGATTTTATTTGAATTTAATAATCACTATCTGCGACACAAATTCCCATGCATCTAATGCCATTTGAAGCCGTTCTTTTGCAATGATTGCATAAAATTTGTTCTTTGCTATTAAAATCATCTAAAGTTTTATCATGGTTAGAATTATTTTTTCTTAAATTACTCAATGAATGATTAATTGACATTATTAGACTGGTTGTCTCCGTCAATGTTAACAACAAGAGATGTATTAGTGCTTGAGGAAGGTATATCCATGATCTTTACAGTTTCTTTTGACTTCTCTCTAACATCATTTTCTTTGCTACTTTCATCTACTGAGCAAGCCTCTAGAGCCTCGCGAAGAAGAGAATCAAAAGTTGCTCCAGGCAATCTGTGACGAGCAACTTCCAGAAATGTTCTTGGTAAGGATTCAGAAGCAGCATCTCTCAAAGCAGGATTATTTCTACGATGATCTTGTTCCTCTTCTATAGATTTGATAAATCTCAATGTAACATCTCTTTTAGTAGATGCTTTAATCAGCGTATCATTCTCAGGGTTTGAAATATTTGAATCACCCTCAAGATCACTTAACCTTTTTTCTAAGCTATTAAGAACCTCATTTGCTTCTTTACTAATGTGTGCCAATTGACCATCAGAGAGATTTGGCAAATCAGCAACAAACACTTTGCCATGATCTCTAAGCGTTAAAAAAGTTGGGCGAGGCCCCTGATTTTGTCGAGAATTAAAATCACCAGAATTGGATAATGGTCTTTTGGGTGGAGTCGGTCCAGCAGAACTCCTTCTACGGGTAATTCGCTGATTATTTTCAAAAGGCATAAGGATAATTAAATCTACTTAGTCAAACTTTCCTAAATTAAGATTGTAATTTATTTATTTTACAACCTTCTTTTTAATTTGTGTAAAAAAATTTTATTTAAAATCCGCTTCTTACAAAAAATTAATAATATTTAACCATCCAATCCTAGTATTGGTTCGTTCTTATTAGATTCATCTCTGCAAAAGATTTTTCCAATTTCCCAGCAATTAATTTTACTTTCGGAACAAACAGAAAAAATAGAATTCCTATATTTTTTATCAATAACCAAGCAATAACCCACACCCAAGTTAAAAGTATTCCAAAAATCATTTTTCGGGACATTCCCATAATCTTTCATAAATTTAAACATGAATGGAACATCCCATGATTTGATATCTATATAGGGGGCAAAATATGAAGGAATACATCTAGGAAGATTTTCTGGTAAACCTCCGCCTGTAATATGAGCCATTCCTTTTATTTCAATATCCTCTTTTAAAATTTGGTTAATCAAATTAAAATAAATTTGGGTAGGTTTCAATAACTCATCATAAAATTTTAATTTGGTCTCTTCGTAGAATCTTTGTTCTATTTCTGGATTATCCTCAATAATTTTCCTCACTAAACTAAATCCATTGCTGTGAATGCCATTGCTTTCTATTGCAATTATTAGGTCATTTTCAGTAATTTTCTTACCATCAATAAGATGTTCCTCTTCGACTAAACCTACACAAAACCCTGCTAAGTCATATTTATTTTTTGAATAAAAGCCTGGCATCTCTGCAGTTTCTCCACCCAATAATGCACATTTATTATCTTTACAAGCTTGCGAGATTCCTTTAATTACCTCTTGTAAGGAATTTTTGTCTAATTTTCCTGTAGCAATATAATCTAAAAAAAATAATGGGATTGCTCCAGTCGTAATGATATCATTCATACACATTGCCACTAGATCAACACCAACCTCATAATGGAAGTTATGTTTTTGGGCTAGTTCTAATTTCGTACCAACTCCATCTGTACCTGAGACTAGTATGGGATTACGATAATTCTTAAGAGGGAGTTTGAATAGCCCCCCAAAGCCTCCAATTCCTTGAACAACATTTTTCGAGTGGGTAGATTCAATAGTCTCTTTAATCTTGGAAACAAATTCTCGACCTGCCTCAATATCAACTCCTGATGTTTTGTAATCCATAATTAATAAATGATAAACTTCCCCTATATAGATATTCCTCTGAAGATTAATTTTGTCCAGTAATTTTTACGTAAAATAGGTTTTTCAACTCATTGTGACTCAAACTTTAATCCGAACTAAAAAAGAACTAATTTCTTGGAAAAAAAGTATCAATCAAGATATTAACTTTGTCCCAACAATGGGTAATCTTCATAAGGGACACATAAAACTCATAGAATCTGCAACAAATTACCATGCTAATACTACATTATTGAGTATTTTTGTTAACCCTCTTCAATTTGATAACAAAAAAGATTTCACAAACTATCCAAACACCATTGAAAAGGATATTGATATTGCCTTTAAATCTGGAGCTGATGCCATCTTTATTCCAACAAATGAAGAAATTTTTCCTAAAGATAAAAATATCAATTTCATCAAGGCCTGCAAAATTCTAACCTCATCATTATGTGGAGTTAAGAGAACAGGACATTTTGACGGAGTTTGTACTGTCGTTTACAGGTTAATAAAGCTAATTAATCCAGTTAACTTATTCCTTGGAGAAAAAGATTGGCAGCAAGTTTTAATAATAAAAAAAATGATATCTGATAAAGAATTAAAAGTTAAAGTAAAAACGATTCCTACCTTGAGAGATTTTGATGGAGCACCATACAGCTCAAGAAATACGCTTTTAAGCGAAGAAGATAGAAAACATTTGATGTTATTTTCACAAGAATTAGTCAATACAAAAAATCTTTTTGTGAAAGAAAAGAAAATTGAAATTAATAACCTAAAGAGAACTTTGAACCAATACAATATTTCCATTGAATATTTAGAGCTAGTTAATGCTTATGATTTACAAGAAACCACTGAGAGAGATAATATATCTCTTCTAGCTGGTGCGATAATATGTGGAAGTACACGTTTAATTGATCATGTTTTTCTAATGAAAAAACATCCAGTAATTGCAATTGATGGACCTGCTGGCTCTGGCAAAAGCACTGTTACAAAATTAATTGCAAAAAAATTAAATTATATTTATTTAGATACAGGGGCTATGTATAGAGCTTTAAGTTGGTTTTTAATAAATGAAAAAATTAACTATAAGGATAATAATGAATTAAAAAGATGTTTAGAAAAAATCTCTATTACTTTTCAATCAGATTCATCTTCTATTCAAGATGTATTTATTAATAAATATTGTGTAACAAAAGAAATTCGTACTCAAGAGATAAATAAAATTGTTTCTTCGATAGCATCAATAGCAATTGTGAGAGAATTCCTGGTTAAAGAACAGAGAAAAATTGGGGCTTCAGGAGGTTTAGTCGCTGAGGGGAGAGACACTGCAACAACTGTCTTCCCCGATGCAGAACTTAAAATATTTTTAAACGCAAGCATAGAAGAAAGAGCAAATAGAAGAACAATAGAACTCAAAAATACTGGTACAGAAGAAATCAATCTTGAAGATATAAAAGCACAAATTAAACAAAGAGATTTTGATGATTCAAACAGAGAAATTTCTCCACTCACAAAAGATAAAAAGGCAATTGAAATTTTTACAGACGGATATACTGTTGAAGAAATAGCTGAGAAAATCTTGGAAGAATATAATCAAATCATTCCAAAAGAAATTAGTATTGAGAATGTCTAAGAAATCCTATTAAGAAAACCTTTAACAGAATCTTCTAAGATATCCAAAACTCTATCAAATCCATCATCCCCGCCAAAATAAGGATCGGGCACTTCTTTTTCATCAAAAATATTAGAGAATTTTTGTATTTTCAGAACTTCTGAAACACAATTTATCTTTTCTCTATTTCTTAAGTTCTGAACATCATGAAAATTTGAATCGTCCATTGTCAAAATATAATTAAATTTTTCAAAATCATTCAATTCAATTTGTCTAGCGCGACTTGAAATGACAATATTTCTTTGATTAGCAGCAAATCTCATCCTCGAGTCTGCTTTCTTTCCCACATGCCAACTACCAGTGCCTGCAGAATCAACATGGAATTTATGATTTATACCTTTTTCATTTATAAGTTTTAAAAAAATCGCTTCAGCAGCTGGAGATCTGCAAATATTTCCTAAACAAACAAACAATACAGAAATTTTATTCATCTAATTTACATATGATAGGAAACAGATTTATTTTACATTAAATAAAACATTATCAATTAAAGATTCTGTGAAATCATTTCCAAATAAGCTTCTTAACATGGGTCTAGCTGGGTCATTTTCCCTCCTATACATCAAATAATGCTTTTGGCCAGATATTATCTCATCTCTAAGACTTTCTTCTATTTCTGAAATTTGGAAAAGATTGCTTAAATACAAATCTAAATATTGCTGAAATGAATTATAAAGCTGACAAGTAATTAAGGAATTACTTTGATTTGTTTTAGGTAATCTTGACCATATTAAACCTGGCGAAAAAAACCTCTCGAATTTCTGAGACATTGTCTCAGCTCGGGGTAAAAACCTATGACAATTATTCCTTAGTCTGATGATTTGATTTAATAATTTTTGACTGAATTGTTTTTCTAGACTGATTGATGGTTGAAAATCTAAAACTAACAAATGAGCATTTGGTAAAGATACAAAATCCACTCCAAAAAATGGCATATTAAATTTTGAATTTGGAATGATTAAGAAATTTAAAACAGAATAAGTTGGACTATCAATGCATACAGCTCTAGCGAGACTAATTCTTTTATTCTTAGATGCCCAAGTATAAAGGTTAACTTTTTTTGAGTTTTTCTTTGATCCGTAAATTGATTCTTTAGTTTGAAATTCAGAGGGTAATGAATGCTCAAAGCATTTGTATTCTTTTAATTGGATTATTAGATACTTTAAAAATCCAGACCAAAGCCAATTTTCATCATAAAAACTTGTTTCTTGAATCTGCATTAATTTAGTGTTGCTCATTATTCAAAGTAAACAAAAAATTCTTTATAAAATTCTTGGTCCATACATCACCAAAAAACTTTTTAAATAATTTATCTGCAGGATCTTTTTCAGTACTGTAAATATCATAGTCAATATGTTTATTCTTGATTTGCTCATTATTTAAAAATCTATTTCTAGAACAACAATCATTCATTTCTAAATAATCTTGTATGAACAACTGAAATAAACTATTCAAATCTCTCTGAAGTTCTAATTGACCTCCTCTACAAATAATTACCCAAGGCGAAAAGAATTTATTCGAGTCATAGAGATTCTTCATTTTAGTATTGTTAAATTGATTAAACTTATTGCTAATTAATTGCAATCTTGAACAATATTGCTCAAGATAATCTTGATCTTGAATAAGTGGTTGATAATCAAGTACTGCTAATAATTTACTGGAAGCACCAAACCATAAAATGTCCACTCCAAGGATAGGTGTTTCAACTTGAAATCTTGGATATGCAACTGTATTAAATACCTGTAATTTTTCACCTCCATCAAGTCGGGTTATTCTCCATTTTCTAAATTGTTTAGACTCAAAAGCAAAATTTTGAATTACAGATTTAGAATTATGATCAATATTTTCTCTAAATTCTTCTGATATGGGTAAGGTATTAAAATTCCTTTTCTGAAAATTAGCTTTTACTAAATCAGATAATACTTCAAACATAAAAATTAGGATTCAGTGCTACCTTTTCTAACTTTTTTAGAGATGTAGTTAAACACAATTTTGCCTAAAACTTTTATTAAGTTCCCCTCCAGTTCTTTAAACATTTCCATATTGTAGGTGAAAGCTTGATTAGCTTCTTCAATAATTTGATCGGCAATATCTTGATCGATGGGTAATTGGTTTAGAGTGGATGAGTAGAATTTTTTAAATTTCTTTTCATCATCAATCAAATCAAATTCATAAAAATTTAAGCCATTACTATCATTAAGATTAAGAGCCTTTTTTGCAATTTTCTTTAAAATTTGCCCCCCAGATAAATCACCAATATATCTTGTATAGTGGTGGCCTACCAATAATGCAGGAGATTCCTTTGCTACGTAATGAATTCTTTCAACATACGTTTTGGCTGAACTAGAAATAGATATTTCTTCTTTCCAATTTGCGCCATAGTAATAATACAAATCATTCTCTAATGAATTCTTTCTGTAGAGTTCTCTGAAACCAATATGTTTTATTACTGGATGTTCCTCAATTACTAATCTATCTATTTCTGTCTCCATAGCTTGGTAAACGAAATAAAGATCACTTAATAGTTTTCTATATGAAGTTTTTTCAACAACTCCTTTTAAGAAACAAGCAACAAAGCCTGTGTTCTCGGCCATAGTATGGGATTTCTTTGTCCCCTCTCTTAATTGTCCTGCAAGTGCTACTGACATTTACCAATACTGGATTCTTTTTTAATATATATTTAATTTAATAAAAAAATACACAAAAAAACTATTTTTTGTTACCAGTAGATGTTGTTGCAAATAATTTATACAGTTCAGTGCAAACCAAAAAAAGATTATCTTTCTGTGTTTTTTTAGGTAAATGTGTACCTGTAAGCTCCCATTTACCTATCGTTGCTACTCTCCATCTCTCAGTGGGTATAATCATTCCGCGCATAACTATTCCTAACAATTTTGGGACATCATTAGATTCAATATTCTCAACTCTAAGTTGCAAAAGGATAGCCCGACACTCAATACTGGGACTCCAACCTGGAAAATGGAATGAGAAATCGATAGTATCAAACCTATCATTCTCGTAAGAATTCTCCCAAGGGCTAAAGTTGACTTGCGCGTCAGGGAAATATTGACGAAATACAGATGCAGTAGAAGCAATTTTATTTGCAATGTCAATATTCCTGACATTGTTGCTTGCATTCATAACTATTTAATCTTTTGACCGAAGTTGACACAATTTTGGTTTTTTCGCTCATTAATTACTTTTTATTTTAATAAAAATGTTGAAATGCACATTATTTGATATATGTTTTTGTAGATAGATAATTATTTAATTACTTTCCAAAGTCATAACTGTAATTCAAAGTAAAATAGAAAAAGTTTTAAAAATTCATACAACTTCATTGACCAATGCCTCAGTTTGAAAAACTAAATTTACCTAAAGAAGGAGAAATTATAACTTTTGACAATGGTCAGCCAAAAGTTCCAGATAGACCTATAGTTCCCTTTATTAGAGGAGATGGTACTGGAGTTGACATATGGCCTGCAACTCAAAATGTTCTTGATTCTGCAATTGAGACAAGCTATGGAGGAACAAAAAAAATTAATTGGTTTAAAGTTTACGCAGGGGATGAAGCTTGCGAGATTTATGGTACTTATAACTACCTCCCACAAGATACAATCGAAGCGATTAAACATTTTGGAGTCGCCATCAAAGGGCCCCTCACAACTCCGATTGGTGGCGGAATCCGTTCATTAAATGTTGCTTTACGACAAATTTTTGACTTATATAGTTGCGTTAGACCCTGTCGATATTATTCTGGAACTCCAAGTCCGCATAAAAACCCTCAGAATCTAGATGTAATTGTTTATAGAGAAAACACAGAGGATATTTATATGGGTATTGAATGGGAGTTTGATGATAATGTTTGTGTTGATTTAATTAATTATTTAAATAATGAGGTTATCCCAAATAGCAAAAAGCTAAAAAATAGAAAAATACCTTTTGGGTCTGGTATCGGTATTAAACCTGTATCAAAGTCAGGTAGTCAAAGACATATTAGAAAAGCAATAGAACATGCAAAAAGATTATACGGAGATAAGAGACACGTAACATTAGTGCATAAAGGTAACATTATGAAATTTACTGAAGGAGCCTTTAGAGACTGGGGTTACGAGTTGGCAGTGAATGAATTTCGTAATGACTGCATTACCGAAAGAGAAAGCTGGATTCTTGATAATCTCCAAAATTCACCAGAAATATCAATTGAAAATAATGCCCGATTAATTGAACCTGGCTTTGATAAATTAACTGCTAACAAGAAGGCTTTTATTTGTGAAGAAATAAAAGAAGTTATATCCTCAATTTTCAAGTCACATGGAAATAATAAATGGAGAAATATGATTTTGGTAGATGATCGTATAGCTGATAGCATATTTCAACAAATTCAAACAAGACCCCAAGAATATTCAATTTTGGCAACTTTAAATCTCAATGGAGATTATGTATCAGATGCAGCTGCAGCTATCGTTGGGGGGCTTGGTATGGCTCCAGGAGCAAATATTGGAGATAATGCAGCTATCTTTGAGGCTACTCATGGGACAGCTCCAAAACATGCTGGCTTAAACAAAATCAATCCTGGATCAGTTATTTTGAGTGGAGTAATGATGCTTGAGTACTTTGGTTGGCAAGAGGCTGCAGATCTCATTACAAATGGGATAAGCAAAGCTATTGAAAATAAAAGAGTCACATATGATCTGGCAAGATTAATGGAACCAAAAGTAGAGGCACTTTCTTGCAGTGATTTTGCAAATGAAATTATTAAGAACTTTCGTTAAAAACTAGTTACCTTCTAAAATATTTAATACCTTAACAAGAGAATAATCATCACCTATATTTCCAGGGAAAGTGACAACAGGGATTTTGATATCCAACTCTGGGATTTTATGAGTTACTAAGGATATTCCAGGTAATATTTGCCCTTCTAAATAAACTACATCTGCATTAAGTCCTTCACTCAATATTAAATTAGTTGTGATGCCACCTTTTGATATGAGATAACCAATTTCAAATTTGATTTCAGCTACTAATTGAGCCATAAAATATGCAAGAGAATTGCTAAATTGTCTTTGCTCAGATTTATTACCACTAATTAAATATTTTCTTGATGTATGTAAAATGGGTGTAAAACATTTATCGATTGAATTTCTAATTTCTTTGATTAATTTAGTTTTAAATAGATCAATTTGTATATGTCTATCTTCTAATTTATGTATTTGATGAAATTCAGAAACATCTAACTCAATCAGATTTATCGCATCTCTCTCCGAAATTTTCTTTAGTTGTCTGTTAGTCAATTCGACATAAGATCCAATTACAATCAAACCAATCATATACTTATTATCTCTGTTCTTTCGACAAAGAGTAGAGTAGTAGCTGGGGTTTTTTCTATTCTTGTGTATATTCGAGATTGTACTTACAAAACTTGCTGCAGATCTGAACAAAAAAGATTTTTTTGTGTGATATTTCATGATTATTTTCGAAAAAACTTTTAATTGAGAATAATTGAGGGCATCAACTACTACATGTGTGTTTCCAGTCAAATTAGCAACCATCTCTGATACTTTATTGCTCTCATTAACATCGGAAATTGCTAACTCTGAATGAAATATATTTTTGATTTTCTTGAATTCCAGTTTATTTTTACTTTTCTGACAAAGTAATTGCCCTACGTTATTAGTTTGAAATCCAAAGTTTTTATCCTGTGCATATATTGTTTTATGTGCAGGAAGATCTCCAACAAAATGATTACCATTTTTAGTTATTCTCTTACCCTCAATAAATGCTGGTATGTGAAAAGTGGCATGAAATGGACCCAACAATTTACTTAGTGTATACGGTTCTAAAAAATTATGACCGCGCAGAGTAGAATCTCCTCTACTGATAAATATCAACTCATCTTTATTATATCCTTGAGTAGATATAACATCATTTAAAGCATCAGCAATTTCTTTTAATCTTTCTTCAGCCTGGTTCTCTGATAGTGCTCTAGTATTGGCAAGAATAAAAAAGAGATTTGAACTACTTTGAAAACCTTTTTTCAAAGTATCAACATCCCAACGAAGTAGTAGTAAACAGTCATGAACTGTCTGTGATCCTGTAGGGTCATCATCAATAACAATGATTTTCATAAAGTTTTTACTTGGATCAAATACTTTCTTTTGTAATAGAGGCAAATAATTCTATTTCATCATGAGGAGGAACTAATATTTTTCTAATTCCTTCTTGCAAAGAATTTCTTGGACTAGTCCATGGCTCCATACAAAGCATCTTTCTTGGTGGATTAGTCCATATAACACCGATATCAATTGGTGATGGGTGAATTAAGGTGATTTTTCTATTGAACCCTTTATCTTCGAAAGATATCTTGCCATGCGTATACATTAATAGGTCAACACCATTATGAATCTGTTCTAAACAGGTTTCAGTTTTTACAATAATGTTTTTTTTCTGATTTTGACAAATAATAGGGAAATTTTGAAATGTAATATTCCTAAATTCTGAAATGTTGAAATAAGGATGCAAACCAAAACTGATCGGCATAAATTCACTTGATTTATTTTCAATGGTAATTTCAAAATTTAAACTACTTAATTTCAAAATTACATCGATTTTTAAAATAAATTTAAATGGAAAGAAATTTTTGGTCAGATTAGTTTCCCTTAAGATTAGAGATACACATTCCTTGCATCGATTAAATTCGCAATTCCATTTTATATCTCTAGCAAATCCATGTTGATTGAACTGCTTATAATATTTGCCAAAAAAAGGCATTTTTTGATCTAATTGACCGCATATTGGAAAAAGTATTGGAATTCCTCCTCTGATACTTAAATTATTATCCAAAAAACGATCGTGATCGAAATATAAAATATTTTCAGAGTCAGATGTCCAATTAGTGATAATTCCACCGCGATCAGGACAAAAATGAAAGAAGTTTTTAGAGTCTTTCCTAAAGATATAAATATTTTGATCCTTATCTAATAATTCCAATTTTAAAAAATATTTATAGTGACTGAACCCATTGCATAATGTGGCGATTAACTAAATCAGGTATTTCATCATGAGGACAATGGCCAGCATCTAAAATTACTTCTTTGGTATTTTTTGGAGTGAATTTATTATATAAACCTCTTTTTTTTGGTGTATTCATCCAAGGATCTCTATTCCCCCATAGCAATAATAAAGGCGATTGAAGTTTCCTAAAAAGCTCATCTAAAGGTTCACCTTGAGGCCCTGATGGATTGAAAACACTTCTAAAAACATTGAATGCACCAGGATCTAAAGATGGATTTCTAATAGACTGAACCAAATCATCATTTACATTTGTTTTATCAATATATACTTGATTTAAAGTTTTTCGAATAATATTAGGTCTCCTCATATTTTCAAAGATTAGACGTTGCAAAACTACATTTTTTAAAAAAATGCCTAGAACTGTCTGAATTGAAGTTTGCCACATATTTTTCTTTACCAACTTTTCCTCACTAAAGTATCCAGCGGCATTCAATAATATTACCCCAGCAGATAATTCTTTTAACTCAACTCCTGCAGCTAAAGCTGCATAACCACCTAAAGAATTTCCTACGATTATTGTAGGTTTCTTTATGACTTCTTTGACATATGCAATTACTTGATCTCTCCACAAAGCTCCTGAATAATCAACATCAACTGGTTTAGGACTTTTACCAAAACCTAATAAATCAATCGCATGAACCTCATATTCTGATGACAAAGCTGGTATGTTATGTCTCCAATGATCTGTTGAAGCTCCAAAACCGTGAATTAAAAGTATTGCTTTTTCATTGGAACCATTCTTATGGAAAGAAGATCTTGTATGAACTGGGTAGTTAAGAAAATTCCAAGAAAAATTAGCTTCTTTATCTATTAGGTTTGGTTTTGTCATCAAAAAAATCTTTAGTAATTTAATCTTAGTAAATAAATTAACTAACGAAGTCCAACAGGATCAGCTGCTACATCGTCTGAGATTTGATTACCATCACTAGGAGGTTTATCTTTTAAGACTATCCTAAGAAGGACAGGCGCTAAGAAAGTTGTACCAATCACCATGAGTAATATTGCTGCCTCAAGAGAAGGGGTTAATAACCCTGCACTTGTTCCAAGGCCAAGGAAAATTAAACCAACCTCTCCCCTTGGCATCATACCTAAACCTACCACTAATCTATCTGTTGGCTTATCAATGACAAATGACCATCCTGCTGCAATTTTTCCAATAATTGCTACGACTAATAAAAAGCCTGCGACTATCAATGCTGATCTACTTGAAGGATCTAGAGGGTTAATTACAGATAGATCCATACCTGCCCCGACCAAAACGAAGAAAATAGTAGCAAATAATGAAACCAGAGGTAAAACTGATTGCTGGATAGCATGATTATTCTTAGAACTGCTAAGAATCAAACCTGCAGCAAATGCCCCCAATGCTGCTTCTAGTCCGATAGCAGTAGCCACAAAACAACACAACACAAGTATGACAAAGGATGCTACAACAACAGCTCCAGGTGCTTTTAGTCTTTCCAATAGCCAATCAAAGCCAGGTGCAGCAGTTCTACTTAAGGCAATTGCAGCTATCACAAAAACAACAGCTGCAGCCACTAACTTAATAATCGGAGCAATTTCTAATGAACCCCCTGCCGCAAGGGCAACTACAACAGCTAAAATAACAATCCCTAAAATATCATCCAAAACGGCTGCTCCAATAACTATCTGACCTTCTCTAGTCTTAAGATATCCCAACTCTCCAAAAACACTTGCAGTAATACCAATACTTGTAGCAGTCATTGATGCGCCTGCAAAAACAGCTGGAATTAAATCAACTTGAAAAATAAACATCAAGCCAAACGTTCCAAATGCAAAGGGTAAAATTACTCCAGCCATGGCAACAGTAAATGCCTGTGCTCCCACCGCTACCAACTCCTCTAATTCACTCTCAAGACCAGTTAAAAATAAAAGTGCATATAAACCCAATGTCGCTACAGCTTGCAGCGAAGGGAAAGTCTCAAAATAAACATCAGGAACAGCTTCAGGAGGAATGGAGGCTAACGAACTGATTAAATTTACTAATCCTTCATTTAGATTTGTATGCGCGGATGGCGGAATTAACAAATGAAATCCAGATGCCCCAATAACCACACCTGCTAAGAGCTCTCCAACAATTGTTGGCAAGCTTAATCTAACCAAAACCTCAGCTAGGGCTCTTGCAGCTAGAAAGATGAGAAGAAATCTAATAACACCTACTAAAGTTTCAGCGACTTCAAGATCATGTGCACTAAGTTCAGCAATCAAATAAGACATCTAATTAACAAAAAAAAATCTACCTATTGCGAACATAGTTTATAAAGTGCCCTGTTTAGTAATAATGTCAAAAAATAAAAAAATAATAAACAAGTGTGGATCTGCACTTACAAACAAGAATTCTTTTTAAAAAGAGCTATTGTCATTTATATGAGTAAGCCTATGAATAGCAACAAACCCTTTGATCTAACTCTTCCTACCCCAGGTTGCTACTTAGATTCTGAGAAAGCTGGCATGGATTCTGATGCTGTTTTTAAAGGAATGACATCTCACCTATTTTTCACTTTGGGTAAGCTAGCGACCTCTGCCAGTCACCATGATTTATATATGGCATTAAGTTATGCAGTCAAAGATCGTTTAATGACTCGATACTTAGCTAGTCAAGAACTTATTAGAAAAAAACCACAAAAGACAGTTGCGTACTTATCAGCAGAGTTTTTAATAGGGCCTCAACTTAGCAGTAATCTTCTGAACCTAGGAATCACTAGAGAGGCTGAACAAGCTCTTAAAAGATTTGGAATTGAATCTTTATCTCAGATACTAGAAGTAGAGGAAGAGCCTGGTCTTGGTAATGGTGGCCTAGGAAGATTAGCTGCCTGTTACATGGAATCATTAGCTTCTTTACAGGTGCCAGCAGTTGGGTATGGAATAAGATATGAATTTGGTATCTTCAATCAACTAATCAGAGATGGATGGCAAGTAGAAGTTACAGATAAGTGGCTAAAAGGAGGCTGGCCATGGGAATTGCCCCAGCCAGATGAATCTTGTTTTGTTGGCTTTGGTGGCAGAACTGAGAGTTACAGAGACGATAAAGGAAATTACAGATCAAGATGGATACCATATGAACATGCGATTGGAGTTCCTCACGATGTTCCAGTTCTAGGTTACAGAGTAAATACTTGTGACAGATTAAGACTCTGGAGAGCAGATGCAACAGAAAGCTTTGATTTCTATGCTTTTAACATAGGTGACTACTATGGAGCAGTTGAAGAAAAAGTTGCATCAGAAACCCTTTCTAAAGTGCTTTATCCAAATGATGGAACTGACGAAGGGAGACGGTTAAGACTTAAACAACAGCATTTCTTTGTTAGTTGCTCTCTACAAGATATGCTCCGAAGTCTTGAAAAAAGATCAATTCCAATAGCTGACTTCCCAAAACATTGGACTGTTCAGCTAAACGATACTCATCCAGCTATCGCAGTTGCTGAATTAATGCGATTGCTGATAGATCAGTATCACCAAGGCTGGGATAAGGCATGGAGCATAACTACCCAATCAGTTGCTTATACTAACCACACACTTCTTCCTGAAGCTCTTGAGAAATGGGATCTTCACTTATTTAATGATTTACTTCCTCGCCATTTAGAAATAATCTACGAAATAAATTGGAGATTTCTTCAACAACTTAGATTACGTTATCCAGGTGACGACAAAATCCTTAGAAAACTATCAATAATAGACGAAGAGGGAACAAAGTCTGTACGGATGGCTCATTTAGCAACTATTGGAGCTCATCATGTAAACGGCGTAGCTGCTTTGCATTCTGATCTAATAAAAAGGCAATTGCTTCCAGAGTTTGCAGAACTTTGGCCTGAAAAATTCACAAACGTTACCAATGGTGTTACCCCAAGAAGATGGGTTGCATTGGCAAATCCTGGTTTAGCAGAACTTTTAGAGAAAGAATTAGGATCTGATTGGATAACTAATATGGATCAGTTAAAAAACTTAGAAAATAAACAAAATAACCCTGAATTTCTGGACAATTTTCAAGAAACAAAACTACTTGGTAAAAGAAAATTATCAAATTACATCCATGCAAAAACAGGAATTCTTGTTGATCCAGCAAGTTTATTTGATGTTCAAGTAAAAAGAATCCATCAATATAAGAGACAGCATCTAAATGCCTTACAAATCATTGCACAATATATAAGAATCAAAAATGGCATCTATGATCATGCTGCGCCAAGAACAATCATATTTGGAGGTAAGGCTGCACCAGGATATTTCATGGCAAAGTTAATGATTAGATTTATCAACGGTATTGCTGATGTAGTGAATTCAGATCCAGATATGGATGGATTGTTGAGGGTTGTATTCTTACCTGATTACAACGTCAAGCTTGGTGAAATGGTTTACCCTGCAACTGATCTATCTGAACAAATCTCAACTGCTGGTAAAGAAGCTTCAGGAACAGGAAATATGAAATTTGCTATGAATGGTGCCCTTACGATCGGCACGCTTGATGGTGCAAATGTTGAGTTAAGAGATTTAGTACAACCTGAAAACTTTTTCCTCTTTGGTAAAACTGAAAGTGAAATAATGAAACTTAAAAATAATGGTTATTCGCCAAAGACATATATAAACAGTTGTAAAGAACTTAATGAAGTAGTTAGATTAATTGAAATTGGTCATTTTAGTAATGGAGATAAAGAATTATTCAAACCACTTTTGAATAGCCTGACTGGAACAGACCCGTTTTTTGTTATGGCAGATTTTGAAGACTATTTAAAAACACAGGATATTGTGAGCAATGCTTGGAACGATAAAAAAACATGGAATAAAATGGCTTTGTTGAATACGGCAAGATCTGGATATTTTTCTTCTGATAGATCAATAAATGAATATTGTGAAAAAATTTGGAAAGTTTCACCGATGCCTGTCGAAATTACTTGCGACATCAAAGATTTAACTAATCAGTAGTTTTTTTGTCTGGGGAGTCGGGTGTCTGATGAAATAATCTGTTTAATCTCAATCTATCTATATTTAAAGGATCAGGAGCTAGTTCACCAGCAATTTCTTTAAATTCCGATTCAATTTTTTCACTTACCTTCACATCAAAAATCCTTTCCATTAAAGCCTCTATTGAATAAAGGTGAGCATTAATATTTTCAAGTTCACCAATTGTCTCAGATATTTCAGTGTAATTCAGTTTATTTTTATCACAGGTATATGTTTTTTGAGATTCCAAATCAGATAATTTATTTTGCAATTCTTCGAGTACTTTGCCACACAGTGTTCTAAATGACTGGATAGATGCCCAGTTAAGTTCTTGTTGTTGTTTTAAGGTCGGAAACTCTCTGATCAGTCGATCATGCTCTCTATAGAATCGCTGGCAATCAGGACATTGACAAGGTTCGTCTGTCAAAAGAATAAATTAGAACTATTAATATAATCGCATTAATTATGCATTAATGGATGAACCATCAAGAAATTCGTCATTTTCATCTTCTATCGAGTCAGGACTATCAGGCAAAGGTATTTCAATACTTGTTACTAAATTAATTACGTCTCTCAAACGCATTGAATCTGCGAACCAGCCCATTGCTTGTTCTGTATCCCCTCGTTTTTCTGCATCATTTGCTTGGTCTTCATGAGCCTCTGCTAACAAAGCCAACCAGCATAAACATCTTGCCTGCACGATTGAAAGATCTAAATCATTCGGATGAGACTTTGCAATACGTTCATGCTCTTGTTGAACCAAGAGTTTTAAACGCATATCATGTAGCTTTGCCATAAAAGCTTAATTACTATATATACGCTAGCTACAGAGTAGCAATTGTGCACACATACTAAATATAGTTTTGTAAATTGACGGGACTGGAGGGATTTGAACCCACGACCTACGGTTTAGGAAACCGTTGCTCTATCCTACTGAGCTACAGCCCCACTAGATGTTTTTTTTAATAATAAGCATTATCATTAGGAAAAGCAGGGGAGGTAATCGCAAAAGAGTTTTATTTTGGAAACAAAACATAAACTCTTTTGAGGAAAGTCCGGGCTCCCACATGGTAAGGCTTGCTGGGTAACTCCCAGTGCGGGTGACCGTGAGGATAGTGCCACAGAAATATACCGCCTAAGTGTAGGTAAGGGTGCAAAGGTGCGGTAAGAGCGCACCAGCAATATCGAGAGGTATTGGCTAGGTAAACCCCAGCTGGGAGCAAGGCTTAGTAGATTATTGACCATCTTTGAATCTACTTATACAAGTGCCGCTTGAGGCTGTGAAGTAATTCCAGTCCCAGATAGATGGTTACCCACCCAACCAGTTTTGGGTGAACAGAACCCGGCTTATGACCTGCTTTTTTATTTAAGAAAATTGCATAAATGACTTTATTAAACAAACCAAAAAGAATCAAAGAAATTATAAGTTTTTTAAATTCATTAGCAATTAATTCAAACAGATTTAACTCATTGTTGAGTAATCAAGCCATTGAAAAATTGGAAATATTTGATGAAGCTCTCACACATTCTTCAGCAAACAAAAAACTTAATCATGAAAAGCTTGAATTCTTTGGGGATGCAGTGCTCAGATTGTCTGCATCCCAATTTATTGACGAAAATTTTCATAATCTGGAAGTAGGTAAAAGATCAGCTTTGAGAGCACAAATAGTTAGTGATGAATGGTTATCGAGATTAGGTAGAAAAATTAATATTGAGAAAATAATAGTTCTTGGTTCAAAAGTTATGGGAGATGAAAACTCTCAAGAAACAATTATTGCCGAAACGACTGAAGCATTAATTGGTGCTTTATATAAATGTTTTAATTCAACAAAAGAAATTAATCTATGGCTAGATAAATATTGGGAACAAGATTCATATTTAATTCTAAAATTTCCCCACAAATTTAATGCAAAATCAACACTGCAAGAATGGTGCCAAGAAAATAAAATCAACTTACCGATTTATAAGATTAAAGAGGTATCGCAAATTCATGGAGATCCAAAAAGATTTTTATGTCAACTATTCATTAAAGATCAAATAGAAGCCACTGGATACGGTCAGTCTCATAAGAAAGCAGAAAAAAATGCTGCATCTATAGCAGTTGAAAAAATATTGAAATCAAAAAACAAGCATTTATGATAAATCAAGCTTTTCTAGAGAAAATGTAATCAGCTTATCCCAATTACCACCTTCAAAAAGTACTGCCGCTTTGGTACGCGTGACTCGTTGTACAAATCCTTTATAACCTCTATATATTGAGTTATGATCATTAACTATTACCACTGAACCAGGGAGTATTGGCTTTTTTAAATTCTCCATTAATTTACGTGTTTTTTCTTAGGATATTTTATGACAAAAAATAAACAATGGTTAGTTGTTGGTATTATTTCTTCTCCACACGGAATTCAGGGTAAACTAAATGTCATATCTCAAAGTGATTTCCATGAAAGATTTACAAAGCCAGGTATGCGATGGCTCCAAAAAGATAACGAGGAGCCAGTACCTTATCGACTAGTTGCTGGAAATCAGAAACCTGGTAAAAAGTCATTCATTATTTCACTTCAAGAAATTCAAACAAGAAATGATGCTGAAAAGGTAAAAAGTTACAAAATACTTGTAAAGTCAAATGATATTCCTACTTTGCAAAAAGGTGAATTTCACATATCAGAGCTTTTAGGTATGGAAGTAAAGCTTAATAATAATTCTGAGATTATTGGTGAAGTTTGTGATTTTATTGGTGAAAGTAATAAATTACTTGTAGTTAAACTTTTTAACAATAATAAAAAGGTGTTAATTCCTTTTGTAAAAGATATAATCCCTAACATTAACGATGAAGATAGCTATTTTATTGTTAATCCTCCCAAAGGACTATTTGATCTCTAAAAAAACAAAGATTTAAACATAATTATTTTTTGATGAAAGATACTTTAATTATCAATTGTTCTTCAAAAATTTATTCAACAGTGACGCTTTTTGCTAAATTTCTTGGCTGATCCACATCTAATCCTCTATGAGCTGCTATGTGATAACTCAATAATTGTAAGGGAATAACAGAAAACAATGGTGATAACCATTCATTTGTTGTTGGTATGGGCATTAAATAATCAAATATCTCAGTGCCTTCACATTTAGGTGAGATACCTATTAAGTAGGAATCTCTTGCTTTAGCTTCTTGAGCATTACTTAAAACCTTTTCGAAAACTTTGCCAGGTGTTGCTATAGATATAACTGGAACTTTCTTTTCCAATAAAGCAATAGGTCCGTGCTTCATTTCTCCTGCAGGATAGCCAGCGGCATGAATGTAGCTTATTTCTTTCAATTTCAAAGCACCTTCGAGTGCTATTGGATAATTAATTCCTCTACCTAAAAAAATTACATCTTTAATATCAGAAAAATCATGAGCAAGTTTCTCGGAGATTGTATTATGCTTATCAACTAACTCTTTAAGTATTGGGGGCAGTTCCTTTAAGTCATTTATTAGCTGATTGATTTCTTGATCTGTTTTGCTTTCTTTAATTTGTGCAAAAGTAATTGCCAAACCATAAAAAGATAATAATTGTCCAAAAAATGTTTTTGTTGCAGCTACACCAATCTCAATACCAGCAGAAATATCGATAATATTAGTAATTTGCCGCCCTATTGAGCTATCAATTCTATTAGTAATAGCTATTAAATTAGGTTCAAATTCATCTTTACCAGATAGTATTCTTCGTTTAATTTCCATATCTAGAGCAGCAATAGTGTCGGCTGTTTCTCCAGACTGCGTTACACCAATTGTTAAAGTATTTGGCAATAAAGGTGGAGGTGAGTATCTAAATTCGCTTGCATAAAATACATTTGTTGGTATTCCAGCAAATTGTTCCAACAAGAAACTTCCAACCATAGAAGCATGTCTACTAGTACCACAAGCAAGTATTTGAATTCTTTCTATTTTTTTTAAGAACTTAGTATCAAAAGAATAATTTATTTTATATTTTCCAAATTTATTTTTTTTTACCAAATATTTTTTAATCCAATTTTTAGCTAAATCAGGTTGATCGTATATTTCTTTATGCATATAGTGCCTAAAATTGTGTTTATCAACATTTTGTTCAGCTGTTTTTAAGGAAATTGGATTTCTGTATTGCCTTTCATTATTTGAGTCATACAGTTCTATGCCAAGAGGTGTTAAAAGGCCTATTTCTTCATCTTCCATTGGCAAAATCGTTTGTGTAAAGTTGGCAATCGCAGGGGTATCGCTTGCACAAACAAATTCTCCTTCGCCCAGACCAATTATTAGTGGTGCTTGTCTTCTTGCTACGACAAGAGAATCAGGAGCGCCTGACCATAAAACAGCTAAGGCATAAGCACCCTCTAAATCTGAAATTACATTTCTTACAGCTATAAGTAATGTTGAGCCGTTCTTTTCTAGGTTTAATTTACTTAAATTATTTAATTCTTTTTGAATTAAGTGAGGTATCACTTCTGTATCTGTGTCTGAGTGAAAAATAATACCTTCTTTCTCCAATTTTGTTTTTAAATCTGAGAAATTTTCAATTATTCCATTCTGAACAACCGCAACTTTACCAAAGCTATCTAAATGTGGATGTGCATTTCTAACTTCAGGTTTACCATGCGTAGCCCAACGTGTATGCCCAATACCTACTGTGCCTGAAATATCATTATCTTTAACTTTATTTATGAGATTTATTAATTTTCCTTCAGATTTTTCACAGATTAACTCTTCATCAGAAGAACTGATAACAGCTATACCAGCTGAATCATAACCACGATACTCGAGCTTTTCTAACCCATTAATTAGAAGTGGAAGAGCTTTGCGATATCCTGTTACTGCAACAATTCCACACATATTAATACTTTATTCCTAACTTAATAGAAATTATATATATGTGAATTCAAATATGGACTCTAATAAAATTGCCCCACATAGGTTAATAAGCCAATCCCATGCTTCTACTTGTTTCATCTCCAAGGTAAACTCTTATACTTAAGAAATCTGTAGGACATGCAGTTTCACATCTTTTACATCCAACACAATCTTCCGTTCTGGGAGAAGATGCAATTTGACCTGCTTTACAACCATCCCAAGGAACCATTTCAAGAACATCTAGGGGACAAGCTCTAACACATTGAGTGCAGCCAATGCATGTGTCATAAATTTTTACTGCGTGTGACATTGAAAAATTGCCTTTGATAACCTGGTTGTATAATACTATTGTCTTACAAAGAAATTAAAAAAATTAAGATATGCTTCACTCTTGTTAACTCTAGGGCATAAAATCATATAGATAAATAGTAAATTCCATAAACTATG
>MDSZ01169523.1_pt1 | contig 22367 bp, 28 predicted proteins | sample 811201 | NCBI WGS metagenome assembly MDSZ01 (sample SAMN05326647, study PRJNA326480) | marine metagenome | isolation source: seawater | place: Indian Ocean: North | collected 2010 | reverse complement strand
TCCAAAAAGTCATATTGATACAATAGAGATTTATTGTGATGTAAGAAATAATAAACATCAATCATGGCCAAGTAAATGGAAATGCTTAAATTATCCATACAAAGAAAAATGTATGTGGAATAAGAATTTAAATAAGTGCATTCCAAATACACCTAGTCCAACACCAAGCCCAACAAGAAATCCGACACCAAGTCCAACCAATATTTATACATATTGTGATGTTAGAAATAGTAAAAATCAGCCATCAAAAAGTTTATGTGAAAAATCAAGTGTAAATAAATTGTGTAAATGGCATGATTATTATGTAAAATGTTATCCAAAAAGTCATATTGATACAATAGAGATTTATTGTGATGTAAGAAATAATAAACATCAAGCATGGCCAAGTAAATGGAAATGTAAAAATTATCCATACAAAAAAAAATGTATGTGGAATAAAAAATTAAATAAATGTATACCAAAATAAAAGAAAAATATTAATTACAAATAAGTTAAAATTATATTTCTATTATCATTAAATATATTTAATAAACATTGTTTTTTAGTATTTGATACATCATAAAATATATGTTTTTCAAATTTAATGATACATACCCATTTACTAAAATTAATATTATTTTTTCTAATAATATGAAGATTAGTTTTATTTTCATTTTTCAAACTAGAAATTTCTTTTTCTAATTTATTTCTTTTTAAAATATTATCATGACTATTTGAATCATCAAATTTATTTCTTCTTTTTATAAGAGTAATTAGTTTTTTATCATTAAATTTTTTAAGTAATGGAGCTCCATTTTCACTATCTAATAGTAACTCTGGAATATCAAAATTAGTATTATATTTATCTTCTATTTGTTGAAAATCAATATCTATTTTTACATTTTTTTGTTTTAAATGATTTAACAAATTTAGTCCTGTGCAGTTTTCTAACATACTTATTTTTAAATAATCATAGTAATTTTAAATAATTTTAAAATATTAATATATTCTTTAAATTGCTATAACCTTTTTTTTTAAAAAAAAAATTGATTTTGAATTTTTTACTCATTTAAATACAATAACCTTCTAAATAACTATGCTTACTCTTATCATTTCGTATCTTTCTACTGTAGCATTTCCAATTACAATGAGTATTGAAAATATTAATATTGGTGGATGTAAAGGAACTATTCATGGTTGTTGTGATGATAATATTACTAGTTGTATCAATCATAAATGCACTAATTGTTATGAAAATATTGTAAAATCACTAATTGGTGGGTGTGAAGGAACAGTATATGGGTGTTGTGATGACAATCAAACTGCATGTATGTTTCACAATTGTAGCAATTGTGATGTATTTGTTGAATATCATGTAGATATTTTGAATACAACTACTATGAATACAATGAATAATGTCAATAATGTCAATTCAACTACTATGAATAATGTCAATAATGTCAATAATGTCAATTCAACTACTATGAATACTATGAATAATGTCAATAATGTCAATAATGTTAATACAACTACTATGGATAATGTTAATTCAACTACTATGGTTAAAAATATTAAACTAATTGGTGGATGTGTTGGTACATATTATGGGTGTTGTAATGATACTGTAACTACTTGTCTTGATAAAAACTGTACTAATTGTAAGTTTTATAAAATGTAATTATAATATAAAAAAATTAATAAATAATATTAAATATTAAATTTTTTTTCTATAATTTCATTTCTAATATAATGTGCACAAGAATTAAAATCATTAAAAATAGGTATATTATACTTTTTAGCATGATTAAATAGAAATTTGTTTATTTCACATACAGATTCCCAAGTTAAATCATTACGATTTTCGACATGTTTTCTATGTTGGTTTTCTTTTATAATAACAATAGCATCTGGGACAAAATCCCAAAATAATGACCCCAAAATTACTTTACCATACTTTTCTTTTAAAAAAAGTAGTTTTTTTTCTATTTTTTTATAATGTTCCATTCTATATTTTTCACTATGATTTTCTTGTTCAAACCCTTTATAGTGTAAATCTCCACAAACATTATCAGAATCTTCAAATAATTTGTTTATATTAAATTTAGAATTAATCCATGTAGTTTTCCCTGTTCCTGGTGCTGCTAATATTAGTGCCATTATATTATATTATTTATACTATAATCTCTCAAATAATAAAAATAAAATTGATTTGACAATTAATTTTTATTGTTATTTAATACACCTAATTTACTACAAATAGTAATTATGTCTTGCTCAACTTGTCACACTCATGCTTACAATACACAAAATGTACATAATACTATTCAAAGTGTTGAAAATAATGAACATCTTAATTTCTATGAAAAGTACTTTAAATTTGTAACTACTCCTGTAAAGTTTGGTAATGGTGAAACAGAAATACAAGGCTTTTTTATAGATGAAAAACAATGTAAAAAGAAATGGAAACATTTTATTAAACTTATGATTAAATATCTAAAAGATACATATTACACTGAAAAATATATGCTTCTTTATGAAAATAAGATAAAAGAATTGAAACTATGGCTAAAATGCACTCTTTGTAATAGAATTTTCACAAAAATGTGTATGCTTGTAGATGAAAATATGGACTTTGTTATTTTTAAAAATATTAATCATAGTAATATTCCTTCTGAACTTAGTTATGCTATTAAAAATTTTGAATGTAAAGCAAAAAATATTAGAAATGAATTGAGTTTTAATTCCTTTGCTTATGGACATATTACAAATAATTTTAGCATTTACCTTGGTACTGAAGAATATGGAGGTTTTGAACATACTACATTACTTCCTCTTATTAGACTTGAAACTCAAAAAGCAATTAACATAAATATTATTCTAAATAAATATACAGATAGATTCCTACATAATTTTAGAATTTGGTATAATCATATTAATGCTCTCAAATGTATTGATAGTGCTTATGATGAAAAAGGAACTATTGCTCAAGGTTATAAGCAATATGCTAAAAATGTAAAATGGTTTATTCAATTAATTCAAAATTACACTGATTCAATAATGAATAAACAAAAGGTGAAAATATATATTATGAAAATTATTGTAGATATAGCAAATGATATTGAACTTGTTCAAAATATTGGTGAAATGATTGGGACATTTTCAAGAAGCGGAAATCTAATAGAATGTATGAATGTTGAAACACCAGAACAATTTTGGAGAATTATTGGTAAACGCACAGACCCAACCAAATATATGGTATCAACAGCACCTGCTAAAAAGGGAAATATTGATGATTTTATTAGAGAATATGGAAAAGAAAGAATTAATGAAATGTTTAGCCGTGAAACTCGTGATATTTATGATGAAAAAATAAGACCATGGCTTTATTATCTAAAAGAACAAAATTCAAGTTATAATAAATCAAATCATTTAGAAAATATGGATGTTGATGACCTCTATAGTATGATTAAAACAAAAACACCTATAAATTGTTTTAGTGCTCAAAGTGCAAATACAAAATTTAAGGATAATTATACTTTCGAAGAATTTATTGTACTTCTTGGAACTCTGAAAGGTAGTGATAAGGTTCAATGGAGTCCTTCAAACTTTTATTCAACAACATATGGATTTCCAATTCAAGATATGTCTAGAAGATATCTAAATTGTGCTGGCAGTTGGGTTCTTGGAACTAATCATGTTGTGGTAGATGGATTTAATTGTGCTGGTTGTTGGTTTGATGTAAATGCTATAGGAAGTCACGCAAGTACATGGAAAAATAATTATCCTGAACCTGAAGTTACAGGAGATATTAATAGTGGATTTCATATAGAACCTATACGCGGACTTGATGAAGGTTTTGTAATTGTATTGGATAAGGGGTATTCTATAAAAGGTTATAATCGAACTTTTAACTCTAGTTGCCTTTTTAGTGAATTCTTTAATGGAAATTTTCATAAGTTTCGTAAAATCCGTGAAATGTATCATAAAAAGCTCCGTATAACTCCAAATGCTAAAATTCCTTATGCTGGTGCAATGATTACGCGTGAAAAAAATAAGTCTGGAAAATACTTTAAGTTTGGTTATCAGAGATATATAAATGGAGAATATAAAATGTGTCAGCTATTTAAAATAAATGGGCAAAATATTAATGTATACTAAATAATTAATAAATTTTTTATTATAATGAATCAATATGTTCTAACATTTTTTCCCATAATGAATTTTTATGGAAAACATCATCTGGATTTAATTTATATTTTTTTGTTATTCTATCACGCCAAAAATGAACAGTGTAAGGTCCTTTAAACATGGATTTAATTGTTGGTGCTTTAACACCATATTTATCATTATATTTAGATAAATCACTAAATGCTTCTTTTGAATGCCACCAATCTAAATTACAAAAATATTTAGCAGGTTTAACATATTTTTTGTAATCATATTTAATTATAAGTTTTCTCAACATTTTCATGTATTTTAATTTATCATCATTATTATGAGTGTTATTATATTTAACACATTTTTCATATGCTTCTTTATAAAATTCACTTTTTGGTGGTGCTTTTAAAACACCAATATTAGCATAATATTTATCTTTAGAAGCATATGCTCCTTTTTGAATAGTTCTTTCTGATGAAAAAACAAATGGTTCTTTAAAATCGAATTTTTTCAAGGCAATCATATCTAAATCTACCCAATATCCACCTTTTTCATATAATAGTTTATATCTCCATATGTCAGCAAATGGTAAAAATGATGACTTAAGTGAAAATACTTTATCTTTAGGCATAATGGTATTTGCGTTTTTGATTGTAGTTCCTTTTGGGACATTTTTGACTTTATTATATGTATATAAATGGAAATCATATCCTAATTTTAGAAAACTTAATATAGAATAGTATTCCATTCTTGATAATTTATCACCAACCCATAAACTTTGTACAACATTATTCATTATAATATAATAATTTATTATAATTACAAAATAGATACAAAATAATTACAAAATAATTACAAAATAATTACAAAATAATTACAAAATAATTACAAATTATTTACAAAATAATTAATTATTAAAGAAATTATATTAAAATAGTAAAAAATTATATTCTAATTTATTAATGAGTAATAATTCAAATTCAATAGTAAAACAAACAAGTGATTCATTAATTACAAATAGTGTAAATTATTTTATGCATTATCTAAAAAGGTCAGTAATATTCATTTCTATATTTTTCTTATTTTGTAGTAACTTATTTGCTCTTGTATTATCATTGGCATGTAATAGACCTGACCCAATACATATAAAAATAGTAAGTGGTATATTTGCATTTATGTTTGGCTTTTTATATATTATAATGAATTATATGATGTATAGAGTTCAAGACCAAGGATATGCCTGTATAATTCCTGATGGAAGAAAACATTCTATTTTTTCTTTGTAATAAAAAAAAAATAAATATTAATATTATATGAATAATAAACAATATAATATTTTACTTGCTGTTATTGTTTCACTAGTAGCCTTATTTTTACTTATAAAATTACTTTATGACATTAATAATGTTAGAAATTTAAATAAAAATGTCAAATTTCCTCCCTGGCCATCAAAATGTCCAGATTATTGGAAAGTAATTAGTCCTGATGAAGATAATTTAGTATGTCAAAATGTTCATAGAATAGGTGATTGTAAAAATGCCGATATAAATACTAATGATATTGAAGACCAAACAATGAATTTTAGTGAAGCTCCTTTTACAGGTCAAAATGGTGAATATTTTAAATGTATGTGGGCAAAAAAATGTAGAGCACCTTGGGAAGGTGTAGATAATTTATGTTAAATACTTAAAAAAAATAATATAAACATAAAATACAAAAATAATTAATGGAAAATTATAAACCAACAAAATTTAATGAATTAAATATTAGTGAAAATAATAAAAAAAAAATGATTGAGTTTATAGAAAATTTTATAAAAAAAAAGAAGAAATTTAGTAATGTATTATTAATACATGGTCCTCCTGGTGTTGGGAAAACATTAGCAGCAAATCTATTATTTAATAAATATGATTTTGATTTTATAGAATATAATGCGAGTTTTATGAGAAATACTAAAAATTTAAAAGAAGAATTAGATAAAATTGATGGAAATATAAATGTTTTAGATTTTATGACTAATAAAAAAAAACAAAAAATGGGAATAATTATAGATGAGTTAGATGGTATAGGTAATACAGATAGAGGTTCAATTACAGAACTATTAAAAATTATAGATAATTCAAAAAAAAAGAAAAATGGTTCACCATTTATTTGTATAACAAATACAATAAATAAAAAAATATCTACTTTAAAAAAAAAAGGTGTTTATGTCAAAATAGATAGACCAAGTAAATATGCTATAGAAAAATTACTAAAAAAAATTATTGTTGATAACAAAATTAATATAGATTCTTTTACTATAGAAAAAATTGTTAAAAATAGTCAATTTGATTTTAGAAGATTACTAAATTTATGTAATTATATTATTTCTAAATATGAAAATTATAGTTGTGACCAAGTTAATTTACTTATAGATTCATTTGAAAAAAAAAAAATAGAAAATACATTAATTGATGCATCATTTAAAATACTAAATAAATATAATGATAATTTAGAAAGTTATTATAATATTGATAAATCTATGATTGGGTTTTACGTCTATGAAAATTTTATTAATTTTATAATTAAAAATAACAAAGAAAGCGATAATGTTAAAATACAAAATATATGTCATATATATAATTTATTTTTGAGTGGTGATTTGATGGATTATTACATCTTTATAAATCAAAACTTTGATTTTTATAAATATAATTTTTATTATAAATGTAGTTTTCCTTCTTATTTTATAAATAAAATGCCCAAATATTCTGTAAATAAATTAAATACATTAAGTTATTCTACACTATTAAATAAAAACTCGTTAGAATTTTTAAATAATAAATCTCTTAATTTAATAAAAACATATATTAATATAAATGATGACAATATATATAATATTATAGTGCATTACTTTATAAACGATTTAGAAAAAATACAGAATATTATTAAGTATTATAAAATAGATAAAGAAATATTATTAAAAATAATAAAGTTTAGCGATTATAATATTAAAATTACTGATTATAAAGACCTTTTTAAAAAATTATTTATTCAGTAATATTAATGATATTATTTTACATTATAGTTATATTATCTTGGTCACTACCACCATTTTTTTACAAAAAATTAACTGCTGATTTAAGTTTTATTAATATAATTTTTTTGAAACACCTTTTATTTCATATTTTAATATTGTCTTATGTAATATATTTATTGATTAATAGAAAGAAAATATTAAAAAAATATGCTACTGAAACTTTAAATTTAAGTATAAATAATAAATTAATATTTTTTGGATTAGTAGTATTATCATTAATATCAGGTTATAGTCAATTAGAAATTATTAGTAAATCACAAATATCATATTTTATACCAATTGTAAGAGCATTTAGCACTCTTTTAATAACTTTTGTTGGTGCATACTTTTTTAATGAATCAATAACAAAAATAAAATTTTTAGGTATAGTTTTTACAATATTAGGTATATACTTATTAAATGTTTATTAATAGTTATTTTATGTAATGTTTAATTTTCTCTTTAAAAATATTTATTTTTTCAATAATATGTTCTTGATTATTATATTGTTCTAATAATTTAATTGTTAATTTTTCTCTATTAAATGGATTATATTCATTACTTAGTAAATGTCTTACAATTACATCTTTATCCATAATAGTGTCACAATTTGGTAAAAATACTGGGTTTTTAATAAATGTATTCATAATTGGGTCTAAAAATTCATCTGGTATTTCTGTATCATTTTCATTTTCTTCAACATATTTTTTGTATGTTTCTTCTATTTTTTTAATAAAATCTAAGTTTTCATATATATCATTATCAATTAAATTTTTATAATATTCTAAATGAAAATATTGTTCATTTTCAACTATTAATTTAATAAATAAATTTTTATTTTTAAATATTAATAGTAAATTAGTAATTAATTTGTAGAAGATATAAATTGAACAAAACGTTTCATTTGCTACAATATTTCCTCTATTTGAATTATCATAATCTTCGAAATCATCTTTATATTTACCAAAACCATATATTATAAAATTAATTAAATTGCAGAATTTTTCTTTTATTCCAATTTGTAAGAAACTATCAGTTATTATATAACAAAACTTTTCTAATAAACACATATTAAACATTAATTCACTGTATAAAGACAAATACAGTTTTTTATTATTATTTCCATCTTTAACAAATTCTAATAATTTTTCAAAATGACTATGAATATTACTTATAAAATTATTAATAAATTTATTAGTTTTAAGTGATTCATTATTTTTAATAAGTAATATATTAGTTTTAATATCATCATCTAATGACATCTTCATATATGCTCTCATAAGTATACTACTTACTATTGATTGTCCTTCTATTTTATAACTATTTTCTTCAAAACAATTTTCAAAAATATTATAAGTATCAAATAGTATATTTGTTAAAACATAAATATTATTATTTATAAATATATCTAGATTTACATTGTTTTTATCAAACGAAATTTCAATTAGTTCTAATATTTTTAATTTGTGATAATTATTATTTGTTATATTTTTACTAAATATATTTATAAATAAATCTTGAAAAATGTTATCAAAATTAATATATTTTATTTGTTTTTTTATAAATAGATAATTACTTAACAAATTATCCAATATAATTGTATTTTTCTCTTCAAATAGATGAATATTTTTTACAATATAATATATTATATTATCATAGAATATATCATACTTTTCTAAATCAATATTATTATCTATAAATTTTGTAATATCATCATAAGTTTCTGTTAGTTTATTTAGAAAATTAACATAAATATATTCTTGTGATACATCTTCAATAGTTTTTAATTTTTCTTTAACATAATTAATATCTCTAAGTAAGAAACTTTGTTTATTTAATATATTTATTAGTGAAACCTCTATTTGTTTATTAATAATAAACATACCTTGCGTTAGAAAATTATAAGTTTCATTGTTATTAGGTTTATCTACATAGTTTAATCTACAATTTTCAGAATATACATAATTTATATCTATTTTATTTTGTAATTTATCAAAATTAATCCCATTATCCCAAATGTATAATAATGACTCACAAATAATAACAGATGCTACATTTTCTTGATTAAATTTATTATATGGAATAATGTTATTTACTTGTTTATTTAGATTGTAAAAATTTACATAATAATTAATAACTTTATTACGTAATTTTTTATTTTTTATTATAAATAGCATAGTTTCATTAAATTTTTTTTTTAAGTGTGCATAATTATTTTTGTTTTCTATAATATAATTTACAAATGCATTTATAAAGAAATCATCATCAACATCTTCATAATTATAATCAAAAACTATATATATAAAATCGCTTTTGGATATAATTTCAAATAGTTCGACATTATTTATATTATTAAATAAATTTACCATAAATGTTTCCAAATTTTCATTATTTATATATTTTACCAAATTCAATATATCATTATTAGTTTTAACTTTTTCTAAAAAATCAACATATTTATCTTCTATTTTACCAAATATATCATCAATAAAATATAAGTTCAAATACTCTTTCTTAATTCCATTTATAGAATCCAAATTATTAATAAAATAATCTAATTTATCTTTTTCAATAGAATTTATCATATCAATAACATCTGTCATTGTATGTTTTATTAATATAAAATATTAAATTTAAGTATTTTCAATTTTTATTTATAATATAATATTAATGAATGATGATTTTGATGTAGAAAGAATATATAATACAAAATCAAAAAAACATATATTTTACTACAAAAAAACCAAAAAAGAAGTTTTAAATAAAAAATTAATTGATTATATTAAATCATTAAAAATACCACCTGCTTACAAAAATGTTAATATTTCATCAAAGAAAAATAAAAAAATATTAGCAATTGGAACAGATAGTAAAAATAGAAATCAATATATTTATAATAAAGATTACTTAGAAAAACAGAAAGTAAAAAAATTTAAAGACTTATATATTTTTGGTAAAAAAATAAAAGCAATAAGAAAAAATATAAAAGAAAATTTATTAAAAATAGATAACAATAATGATTATTTAGATAATAAAGAATGTGTAATAAGTTTAATATTATATTTAATAGATAAATGTAATTTTAGAGTAGGTTCGGAGAAATATAAACATTTATATAATACTTATGGTGTAACAACATTAAATAATAGTCATTTTAAGGAAAATAAAAATAGTATAGAAATCGAGTTTGTTGGTAAAAAGGGTGTAGTAAATAAATCAATAATTAAAAATAAATTAGTGTGTGCATTATTAAAAAAAATTTGTGTAAAAAATAGAGGAGAATATATTTTTACTTATAAAGATAATAAAAATAATAAATATAGAATCACTGAAATACATATTAATAATTATTTGAAAAAATATAACAAATTAATTACTGTAAAAATGTTTAGAACTTGGAGTTCTAATTACATATTATTAAAAGAAATATTAAATTATCCATTACCAAATAGTGAAAGCGAGGCAAAAAGAAATATTAGTAAAATTATAAAGAAAGCTGCTTTTTTTCTTCATCACACATCAAATGTATCAAGAAAAAGTTATATGAATACTGAAATTATTGATTTATATTTAAATAATTACAATGGTTTTAAAAATTTAATAGAAAAATTCCGTAAAAATAATGGTGAATTACCAAACTTAGATAGATTATTAAACTTAATACTATTTTCTTTATAATATTACATAGTTTTTTTAATAATATAAATATTATTTTTATGAATCAAAGATATATTATATTCTAAACTTATTTCGTTTAATTTATATTTTTCACACAAACATACAAAGGCTTGTATTAAATCATCTATTTCATGAAGTTCCCAATATTTATCACTATTTATAATTTCAAAAAGTATTAAATTATCCCCACCAAACCCAAATATACGCGCAATATTTCGGATTCTAAATTTAATTTTTCTTTTAAAACAATCAACTAAATTATTTTCAATAAATTTCATATTTTTATTACTTGGAATATCACAAAAAGATATCCATTGATTTGCAATTTCTGATTCATAGTAATTTTCACAGTTATATTTTAGTTTTTTCCAATTATTAACATCTTTTGAGATACTAGTATTTTTAATTTTAAATTCAATACTATAATAATTTTTTGGGAGGTTCATAATTAAACATACTAATAAATGTTTTTTAAATAATTTAAAAAATAAATTTTATATTTTAATATAAATTATGCTTAGTGTAAATATTAAAAATATATTTTTTGAAAATTGTATAATGAATGCTTCTGGTCCAAAGTGTACACAATTAGAAGAACTTAAAGATTTAAATTTCTCTAATTCTGGTGCTATTGTTTCAAAAAGTGCTACAATTAATTATAGAGAAGGTAATGAAAAACCAAGATATTATGATAATAATTTAGGTTCAATTAATTCAATGGGATTACCAAATAATGGAATACAATTTTATTTAAATAGTGCAAAATATTTCAATAAAACATATATTATTTCAATAAGTGGATTGAGTTTAGAAGAAAACAAAACTCTGCTAATACAAATATTTAATTATATTTATTTTAATAATCATAATATTCATGGTATAGAAATTAATTTATCATGTCCAAATATTAAAGGTAAAAGTCAGTTAGCATATAGTTTTGATGATTTAGATAATTATTTAAATGATTTATTTTTAGTAATAAATAAATATAAAAAAACATTAGATGATGACTTTATACCTATTATTGGAATAAAATTACCACCTTATTTTGAATTACATCATTTTGAAATTGTTGGAAGTATATTAAATAAATATAATATTGATTTTATTACAACAATTAATAGTATTCCAAATGGATTAATTATAGACTATAAAACAGAAAATATTGTAATTAAACCAAAAAATGGAATAGGAGGTATTGGTGGAGATTATGTTAAACCTACAGCACTTTCAAATGTATATAATTTTTATAAAGTATTCAAAAATTTAAATAGTAATATAAAAATTATTGGATGTGGAGGAATAAAAAATGGTGCAGATGTATTTGAGTATTTATTATGTGGAGCATCTTTAGTGCAAGTTGGAACACATTTTTATAAAGAAGGTACACAATGTTTTTCTGCATTATGTGAAGAATTAGAAAATTTAATGAAAGAAAAAAATTATACAAATATAGATATGTTTAGAGGTAAATTGAATAATCCTTATTAACTATAAATTTAATATATAAAATATATAAATACTTAGAGAGAAAAGAGTAATTAATAATAATAATAATAATGTTTGATTTAGTCGAAATAGTAAATTATTTAACATATTTAACTTATTTGGGATTTATTATATCTAGTTTTTATGGATTTTCAAAATTGGGAACTTATGATGGGCAATTATTTATCATATCTTTATGTGCATTAGTAAATACATTGTTTTATGGTGTAATTGATATTTTTAAAGTTAAATCATTTGAAATTATACAAAACTACTACATAAAATCATATTTTATGCTAAATATTTCAGCACTTATATTAGCAATTAATCCAGTTGGAATAGGATTTGGTATTTGGGGAATTATTATTAGTGTAACTAACTTTTTTGTAGGTATTTTTAATAGTGATATAGAAAATAAAGTAGCTAGTGTTGATGAAACATCTGCCTAAAAATCATAATAAAAACCATCATATTGAGATTTATATTTAGTTGAAATGTTAGGTGTTGTTAAAAGTGTAGTTGTGCTGCATAATGGTATTTCTAAATTTTTAAAATTAAATGAATTTCTCCATATAGTATTTTCATATCTAATATTTTGTAAATCTGTATTAACAATAGTATTATTTTTATCACAGTTTAATTTATTTTCAATATTAGTAATTTTTTCATTTAATAATTTTATTTTTTTTATAATTTTACTTATATTATCAATAATAATAATATTATTATTATTAATATTATCTATTTTTTGAATTAAAATATCATTTTTATTTTGTATTATATCCCATTCATCTAAAGTATTAGACATATAAATTATATTAGAAAAAAAAATTATATTTAAAGAATTAGATTTATAAAATATTACTATGAGTATTTCTTGTAAACAAAATTGGAACTTATCATCAGAAATTGCTTTAAATAAACAAATTAATTTAGAGTTATTTGCTAGTTATAATTATTTATATATGAGTAATCATTTTGGAAAAGATATATTAGGCTTAGATAAATTAAGAGATTATTTTTATAAATGTAGTGAAGAAGAAAGAGGCCATGCTAAAATGCTTATTGATTATCAAAATAAACGCGGTGGGAGTGTATCATTAGAAAATATTAATAAACCTAATATAGAATTAAAAAATAATAATTTTAATGACGTTTTAGATGCATTTAAAATTGCGCTTGAATTAGAAAAACAAGTAAATGAAAGTTTACTTTCACTTCATAAAATAGGTGATGAAAATATTGACCCACAATTTTGTGATTATATTGAAGGTACATTTTTAGAAGAACAAGTAGAGGCAATTAATGAAATTACAAAATACATAAATATTTTAAATAATATAGGTGATGATAAACATGGTATATGGGAATTTGTAAATAAATTATAAAATTGAAAATTATGTAATTTTAATAATTAAATTAATAACATGGTGTATTATCCTTATAAATATGAATTAATATATACAAATAATTACTTTAATAATAATTGTAGTAATGCTCCTTTTTATGAAAATACATCTAAAATAACTAATAATTGTGATGGTAGTGATTTTTTAGAAATATGTTGTAATGATAATATTAATAAAATTCATTTAGATAAATCACTTGATAAATGTTACTACTTATTTAATGACACTTATCTAAAAATAACATGTTCATATAAAATAATTTATAATCATAATAAAATTGCACAAATGATTATTGGAATGATACTAATAATGATGTGTATAATTATAATTTCAATTTCAGTAATTAAAAATGTAAAAAAAAATAATAAACTAATTTCTTTAAACACACAATCTGAGAAAACTAGTTTAATTTAATAATATTTAAAGTTATAGTTGATTCTTAATAATTAATAATGACATATTTATTTGAGTATATTTGGATTGATGGATATAATAACTTAAGAAGTAAAACTAAAATTTTAAAAAGTAATTATTTTTTGAATAAAGATGCTTTTGGTTTAATTTGTGTAGATGATATACCAATATGGAATTATGATGGTTCTTCAACCAATCAGGCTTCTGGTTCAAATAGTGAAATATTATTAAAACCTGTCAAATTTTATAGAGACCCATTTAGAAAATGTATGAAAAATTATCTTGTTTTGTGTGAAACATATAATGTTGATGAGACTCCTACATTAACTAATACTAGATATGAAGCAAATAAAATTTTTGAAAAATACAAAGATTTAGAACCAATTTATGGTATTGAGCAAGAATTTTTTATTTCTAAAAACAATGTACCTATTGGATTTACAAATGTAGATAAAAATGGAAATACATTAGAACCTAAACCACAAAAAGATTATTATTGTGGAAATGGTGCTGATAATATTTACTGTAGAAATGCCATTGAAGAAGTATTAAATAATTGTTTATATTGTAATATTAATTTAACTGGATTAAATGCTGAAGTTGCACCATCACAGTGGGAATTTCAAGTTTGTAGTGATGGAATAAATGCTGCTGATGAATTAATGATGTTAAGATATATTTGTAATAGAACATTAGAGAAATATGGTTTTAATATGGATTTACGACCTAAACCAGTAAATGGAGATTGGAATGGTTCTGGATGTCATGTTAATTTTAGCACAAATATTATGCGTCAGGAAAATGGTATGGATAATATTTTAAAGAGTATAGCTAATTTAGGTAATCACCATAAAGAATCAATAAAAATTTATGGTGAAGATAATGATAAAAGGTTAACTGGGCTTCATGAAACATCTTCTATGGATAAATTTACATTTGGTGTAGCAAATAGGGGTTGTAGTGTAAGAATACCAAGAGAATGTGAAAAGAACAACTGTGGCTATTTTGAAGATAGGCGCCCAAGTTCAAATATGGACCCATATGTTGTCACATCTTCATTATTAGAATTTATCCAATAATTTTTTTAACTAAACTATTTAAATAACTATATTTTTCTGTGCTTTTATTTTCATTTAATATATTTATTAATTTATTATATATTACATTATTTTTGACATTGTCATGAATAAAAATAATTTCTTTATTACCACTATTATTTTTTATTACTAAGCATATTATTAAATAAAATGTTTCATAATTAACTAATTTATCACAAAATATATCATCTTTTCTAGAATTATTATTAAACATTTTTTTTGTTTCATTTATTCTAAATCCATATAAATTATTATTTTTATATGCATTCAAAATTAAAGCTCTATTTTTTAACAAAAAACCAGAATTTAGTGTTTCAATTATAGTATATAAGTGCCAAAAATCATTATTATTTATATTAACAAGATTTATTTCTCCATAATTTTCCATTTAAATAATATTATTTATAATATAATTTTTAAGTTTATTTTATTTTATAAATTAAAATGGAAACATGTCCAATATGTTTAGTTGATAAAAAATTAGAAAAAATATGTGATAATAATCATTATGCTTGTAAAGTGTGTATGATATTAAGTGTTATTAATAAGCAATATTATTGTCCAATATGTAGAAATAATATAAATATAGAAAGATTCCAATTAAACAATTTAAATGTTCCCTTTGATTTTAATAAAAAAAAAATATATTTTAGGATTAATGATGGTTCCCCATGGAAACACTATGATATTTTAACAAGTAAAAAAATATTAATTGATATAAATTATTCAATTGCTCTAGATAAATATTATGGTGTTTCAAAATTAAATGATAATATAAATATATATTGGGGTAAGTTAGTTAATAAAAATATTCTGCACAAAAAAAAGGAAAAATTATATAAAAAACATATAACAGAATTATCACGTTGGAAAGGTTTATATAAAAATATAATTGTAGAATATAATACTAATAATTACACTTTAAAATTATGTGCTATTATTTAATAATTTAATTAATTAATAATTGATTAATCTTATATTTAAAATTAATTTAATTTAAAATAATAATGAATATTTTTATATTTAGAAGAGATTTTAGATTATATGATAATTTAGGTCTAATTAATGCTATAAAAAATTGTAAAAATATACTGCCTATATTTATTTTTACACCTGAACAAATTAAAAATAATGAGTTTAAATCAGATAATGCTATACAATTTTTAGTGGAAAGTTTACACGATTTAAATAAACAATTGAAAAAATATAATAGTAAATTACATATATTTTATGGAACAAATTTAAGTGTTCTAAATAAAATAAATAACATAGATAAAATAAGTAATATATTTTGTAACAAAGATTATACACCTTATAGTAAAAAAAGAGATATGATGATTAAAACTAAATATAATTTAAACCATATAGAAGATTATTTACTACATGATATGGGAACATTACTTAAAGAGGATAATACTCCATATAAAGTTTTTACACCATTTTATAATAAAGCATTAACATTTAAAGTAAACAAACCATGTAAATTCAAATATTCACAATATAGTTTTATTAAAAAAAAATATGATTTTATGATAAATTTAGATTATATAAGTAAATTTTACAATTATAATGAAAATATTTTTTTAAATGGTGGTAGAGAAAAAGCTTTACAAAGACTAAAAAAAGTTAATTTAATAAATTATAATGATACCCGAAATTTATTAAATATTGAATCTAGTCATTTATCACCATATATTAAATATGGATGTTTATCTATTAGAGAAATATATCATAAACTAAAAAAAAAATATACTTCTAAAAATAAATTTTTTTCGCAATTATATTGGCGTGAGTTTTATTTTTACATAATATATTATTTCCCAGAAGTGTTAGGTAATCCTTTTAATAAAAAAAAAATAAGTTGGAAGTATAATAAAAGTCATTTTGATTGTTGGAAACAAGGAAAAACAGGATTCCCAATTGTTGATGCAAATATGAGACAATTAAATACTACTGGTTATATGCATAATAGAGGTAGACTAATAGTTAGTAGTTTTTTAACTAAATTATTACATATTGATTGGCAACTGGGAGAAAAATATTTTGCTACAAAACTTATTGATTATGACCCTGCTGTTAATAATGGTAATTGGCAATGGGTTGCTGGAACAGGAGTTGATTATCAACAAGCATTTAGAATATTGAATCCACATACACAAACAGAAAAATTTGATAAAGATTGTAAATATATAAAAAAATATGTTGAAGAATTACAAAATATAGATAATAGCATTATATTAAATTGGCATAATGTTTATAATGAATATGATTTTTATATTAATCCTATTATAGTATACAAAAAAGCACGGGCACAATTTTTGAGTATTGTATAAAATTTACTATTATTTTTTTAAAATTGAATGTTTCATTTTTTTTTAAATAATATTAATAATATACTATGATTATAAAGTGCCATAAATGTGGCATTTATGTCTCAAATGTATTTAGTATATGTAATAATCATAGATACTGCAAATCATGTTTTGAAAAAAATAAACTAAAATGTCATATTTGTACTCCATCTTTAAAGCGCAAACCAAATCAAAAAAGTATAACTAAAATACAATATTTAGATAATAATCAATTATGGAATGATTATATACCAATTTATAGTAAAAAAATAATAAACAAAATATTTGATAATATGGAAAAAAAAATATTTAATGGTAATTATGTAATTAATAAGAATATTACTGTATATTGGGGTAAAAATATTAATTCTTCGTATTTAACTTTGAAAAATCCTACTATTTTTTTAAGACAAAAAATGAATATAAACACATGGAAAAAAAATTGTAAACTAAATTATGGAATTATTATACAAAAAAATAAGAAAAATAATACAATTACATTACTTAGAATTAACTAAATAGATTAAGTTTTTTAAAATTATCAAAAAAAGTGTTTATATCATCATTATTTTCTATAAAATAATTATTTTCTTTATTTTTAATATTATGGATTTCATTTTCATAAATATGATTATGGATTTCATTTTCAGAAATATGATTATCCTGTTTTAAATTATTTCTTAAAATTGTTATAAAAACCCCATTTAAATTCTCTATTGCTTTATATTCATTTATAAATCTAACATCTGCAATTACTACTTTTAAATTTTTATTGATTTTTTTTTGACTATTATACCAAATTGTAAATTTCCTTATCCAAAACTGTTCTTTTTCTACATTTATATGAGGTAATACCTTATGTAAAAATTCTCTTCCAAATTCAGTTCCAATAGTTTGAAATATTTCTCTTGGTGTTAAATTCCATCGTGTATCAATTTCTTCTTTTAAATTTGTATCAAGTTGCTCTTGTGATAAATCAAACATAATTTTAGATATTTCTTTAACAGGGTCTCCAAAACTATATTTAACAAAACCATAATTTTTAACTAAGTAATCTGCTAATGTATCTTTACCAGAGCGTTTTTTTCCTATTAATCCGATAATCATAATAATTATATAATAATTTATTTATAAGTATATTTTAATGAAAAATAAAAAAAAAACAAAATTAAAAAAACCACAATTTTTATATAATCCAGATGACCCTAAAAAATCGTTTGATGTTTATATTGATAAGAATCCAAATGATACTATACCTATAAAGTATACAACTATTGATGATGTTAAAAATACTATAAAAAAATTAGAAAAATTATATAAAAGTAAAAAATATACTCATAAACGTATTTGGCAAGTTGGTATGATATTAAAAGTTAGATTAGAGGCGATGAATAAGTATAAAAAAACAAAATATACAAAAGCTAAAAATGTATTTAGAAGATATCAATTATCAAAAAAATATTTTGAATTTTTAGGAAAACGTACTAAGGAAAAAACTTTTGAAAATAGGAAAAAAATGAAGTTTAAGTTTTAAAATTAAATATATTCTTGTGGATTAAGATTAATTAAATTATTTTTTTCATTTTCATCAATATCTAAACTCAATATATAAGTTCTTAAATTATTTTTTAGTTCATCAACGCTATTATAATTTCTAGTTATATTTTTTATTTTTTCATAACTATCTTTTACATTTAATATTTTTAGTTTATATTGTATAGCTTCTGCAATAATTACATAATTTTCTTCTAAATCTTTATCTATTATAGGTTTATTAATTTCTAATTTTTCTATACCAGTTTCTAAAGAACATAGAGAAATATACATATAACCATAAGCAACACCCAAATTTCTCAATATTGTGCTGTCAGTTAAGTCTCTTTGTAATCTAGATATAGGTAATTTGTTTGAAAATAACTGAAATAATGAGTTTGCTAAATAAAAATTACCTTCCGCATTTTCAAAATTAATAGGATTTATTTTATGAGGCATTGTTGAGGAACCTACATGACTTTCAACTATTTTTAATTTGAAATAATTATTTGATATATATAACCAAATATCTTGGCAAAAATCAATTAATATTGTATTTATTCTTCTTAAAATATCAAATACTTGTGCATAATTATCATAGTGGTCTATTTGTGTTGTAAAATTATTTCTTTTTAAACCAATTGAATTAATAAATATGTTTGAAAAAGATATCCAATTTTTTTGGGGAAATATAAATTTATGAGCATTAAAATTACCAGTAGCACCACCAAATTTGGTTTTATAATCATATTTTAGTAGTAAATTTAATTGATTTGTTAATCTTTCATGATAAACACAAAATTCTTTACCTAATGTTGTTGGAGTTGCTGGTTGACCATGCGTTTTTGCCATCATAACTAAACTCATATTATTTAAAATAATTTTATTTAAACATTTTAATATTTTTGATAATTTTGGTATCAATATTACATTATTAAATTGTTTTATTGATAAAACATATGATGTTGAATTTATATCTTGAGATGTTAGACAAAAATGCACATAATTAATTATTTTTTCATTTTCTAAATTATTTTCCAATTTACTTCTTATAAAATATTCTAGGGCTTTTATATCATGTTGTGTAGTTTCTTCTATTTTTTTTATAGTAATTACATCATCTTTTGTAAAATTTATATAAACGTTATTAATTGTTTTTTCATCATTATTATTTATACTAATAACATTTTGCTTTCCTAACTCTAATAAATATTTTATTTCTATAAAAAGTCTATACTTAAATAATGCAAATTCTGAAAAATACTCTTTTAAAATATGTGTTTTTTTATTATATCTACCATCAATTGGTGATATATTCATTATAGGTTCAATATTAGATACAGTTTCCATTATAATAAAATTTATTTATTTTACTTTTAAATTATATTTAAATTAAATTATAATTATAATTAAATTGTAATAATATAAATGAATTTATATTTGTTAATTGGAATATTAGGGTCAATAACACCAATATTTGATAGGTATATAGTACCAAAATATGATTTAAATAATTTACTTTTTGTGCGAGAAACAGTTTATGCTTTGTTTTTAGCTATATTAATGTTTATAAATAAAAGTACAAATATAGAAAAGGTAAAAAGTATAAGTAAATTTAAATTAAAAGATTTACTAATTTTTATACCATATTTTATTATTGGATTTATATACATTTATATAATGTTTTATGTGTTTAAAAGAGATATAATAAAAGAAAGTTTATCACAAGTTACAACAGTAATGATGCTTATAACAATAATATTTACATTTTTAGTAGATGTTTTAATATTTAAAAAGAAATTTAATAACTATAATTACTTAGGTATAGTGATAATATTTATTGGATTGTATTTACTTAAATTTATGTAATACTTAAAAACAAATTAAAATGTATATTTAGAAATATGAGAATTAACAATGTAGATATATGCTGTGGATTAGCATGGGGTGATGAAGCAAAAGGTAAAATAGTATCACAACTAATAAATAAAAAAAAATATGATTTTGTGTGTCGTTATAGTGGTGGTAGTAATGCTGGTCATACTATTTATTTAAATGGTAAAAAATATCATACACATATTATACCAGCAGGTATATTTTTCAATATTAATTCATATATTGGACCTGATTGTTTTATAAATGTTGATGATTTTTTGAATGAAATAAATTATTTAAAAGAAAATGGATTTGATACAAATGTTATTAAAATTTCACCTAATGCACACATTATAACAAAAGAACATAAAAATGAAGATTTAAAAAAATATAAAACACAACAAGGTTCAACTGGTAAAGGTATAGCTCCATGTGCTAAAGATAAATTTGGACGCAATGGTATTTTAGTTAAAAATTATAATGATGATAAATTAAAACAATATATATTTACTGGTGAATTATATGGAGATTTGCTATGTGAAGGTGCACAAGGTTTTTGGCTAGATATAAATTATGGAAATTATCCTTTTGTGACGTCTTCTTATACATTACCTTATAGTGCATGTTCGCTTGGATTTCCTATACAAAAAATAAGACATATTTATGGTGCAGCAAAAATATATGATACACGAGTAGGTGTAGACCCTACTTTTAGTGACGATTTATTAAAAGATGATATTTTAAATAAAATTGTTATTGTTGGAAATGAATTTGGAACAACAACAGGTAGAACAAGAAAGGCAAATTGGTTAAATTTAGATAAATTAATTGAAGCAATAAATATTTCAGGTACAACACATATTATAATTTCAAAAGTAGATATTTTAAAACAAGTAAAAGTATATAAATTTATTTATAATGATGAATATGTAAATTGCGAAAGTTTAGATATATTACTAAAAAAAATTAAAAATATTATAACAGAAAAGTGTTCATATATAGAAAAAATTATATTTTCAAATAATCCTGAATATATAAGTGATTTATAATAGGCCAATAATCACAATCAATACCATTACATCTTCAATTATAACATATTCTTTTATAGTCTCTTTCATCTTTTTGTCCACAAGGTTGATTTGTCATAAAAGGCATATCTTTTAATTCATTTAAAAAAATTAAATATTTCATTTAATTTGTCAAATCACTTTCTCCTATTGGATAACAACAAAAATCACAAACACTCATTTTTATATTAATATCTTTTTTTATTTTTAAATATATAAATATTATAATAAAATGCCTATCCATAAAAGTGGTGATTATA
>MDSZ01026843.1_pt1 | contig 22374 bp, 22 predicted proteins | sample 811201 | NCBI WGS metagenome assembly MDSZ01 (sample SAMN05326647, study PRJNA326480) | marine metagenome | isolation source: seawater | place: Indian Ocean: North | collected 2010 | reverse complement strand
TATATGAGAATCTATTTTTTTTATGACTTTATTTTTATCAAATTTTGTTATGTAATTATTCGTTAATTTATTAAAAAATGCTTTATTAAATTTTAGTCTAAATACTTTTTTTTCTCCCATTATTTGAATATTAGAATTATGAAAATGACTTTCAAAATCTTTTTTCATCTCAATAAGATTTTCATTAATAAAATCTGATTGAAAAATATATTGTATAAAAGCAAGTCGGGTTTGAGACTTGGTAAAGTTTTGCATTTTATTTTATCAATTTAATACAAGCCAAAGCTGCTTCACGACCTTTATTTTTTTGTTCAATACTACTTCTTACCTTGGCTTGTTCGTAATTGTAACAAGTCAATACTCCAAAACCAATAGGTTTCATAATTTCAAGAGATAAATTCATAATTTTTCTAGATACATCATTTGCAATTAACTCAAAATGATATGTTTCACCTTTAATAATACAACCTAAAGCAATAATGCCATTAAAGTTTAAATGATTTTTTTTAATTAAATATGGTATTTCAAAACAACCAGGGGCATTGATAAGTTTAAAATTAAATTTATTTTCAGTTAAAGTGTTGGTAGCTCCTAATACAAGTTGATTAGAAATTTCTTCATAATAATTAGATGCTACAATTAGAACTTTATTACTCATATTTTTTGCTGATTTATTATTTCAATATCAAAACCTTCTAAAGCAATAATTCTTTTTGAGGAATTTGTTAATAATATTATTTTGTGAATATCTAATATTGAAAGTATTTGAGCTCCTACCCCGTATTCCCTAAGCTCTAACTTATTACTATCTCTTTGTCTTTTATTAAATGATTTCATGATATTTGGTGACATATCACTATTAATTAATACTATTGCTCCAGAGCCATTTTTTTCTATTAATTCAAAAGCACTTTTAATTTCACTTCCATATATATTTTTTTCTTCAAATATATCTTTTGTAACATCTAATTTATGCATTCTAACTAAATAAGGCTGGTTTTCTGCTTTTAAATTTTTTACTAAAGCATAATGTTTTTCTCCTGAAATGGTATTTTGAAAAATTTTAAGCATAAAACCTGATCCCATTTCACTTTCAAAAGGTCTCTCAGTTATTAAACGAACTATTTTAGTTTGTTTTAATCTATATTTAATTAAATCACTTACAGTTCCTACTTTTAAATTGTGATTTTTTGCAAAACTTATAATTTCAGGTAGTCTTGACATAGTTCCATCGTCACTCATAATTTCACAAATTACTCCAGATGGATTTAAATTAGCTAATTTTGAAATATCAACAGCTGCCTCTGTATGACCTGCCCTTTCAAGTACACCACCATCCCATGCCATAAGTGGAAATACGTGACCAGGATAAACTAAGTCTTCTTTCTTTCTATTATTGTTTATTGCTACTGAAATTGTGTGAGCTCTATCAGCAGCTGAAATACCAGTTGTTATACCCTCTTTTGCTTCTATTGAAACAGTAAAAGCAGTTAAATCATTTTTCTGATTTTTTGGATTCATTAATGGTAAATCAAGTTCTTCTATTCTATCCTTAGTCATAGCAAGACAAATCAAACCTCTGCCATGTTTGGCCATAAAATTAATTGAGTCTGGATTTGCATATTGACCAGGAATAATAAGGTCTCCCTCGTTTTCTCTGTCAGGATCATCAACAAGTATATACATTTTACCATTTCTAGCATCTTCAATTATCTCTTCAATTGATGATAAATTGTCCAATATTTTATTATTTGGCATTTTGTAAAATAAATCTTGCTAGATAATCAAATTCAATATTAACCTGATCATCAACATTTAAAAATTTCAAATTTGTATTTTTGTAACTATGATCAATTACAGAAACCATAAATGAGTCATTTTTAACATTAGCTATAGTTAAAGATATACCATTTATTGATATCGATCCTTTTTCAACAATAAATTTATTATTTAAATCAAAATTTTTTTCAAAATGATATTCCCAACTGTTTTCTAATTTTAGAATGTCTTTAATTACTGTAGTTGCATCTACATGACCATAAACAAAATGACCACTAATTTCTTCACCAATTTTCAGAGATCTCTCTAAATTAATATTATTATTTTTTGCTAAATTGAGACCTAAATTTGATCTTAAAAGTGTTTCTTCTCCAATATTTACCTCAAAACTAAAAGAATTATTATTAGTTTCTTTTATATTTTTTGCAGTTAAACAAACACCATTACATGAAATTGAAGATCCTTCCATACAATCATTTAAATTAAGATTTGTTGAAATTTCGTATAATCCTTTTTTTAAATTTCTGATTGAACCAATGTCTTGTATAATACCTGTGAACATTAAATTACCTTATAATTAAAATATTTATCATCTTTAAATTTTTTTCTTTCGTTTAAAAATAAATTTAAATCTTTTAATTTTTTTCCCAAAATGGCAGGTTTACCATTTTCTCCAATAATTTTTTTAGATTTAAATATATGTATTTCATCTACAAGATTATTTTTTAATAAATTTGTAAATAATATTCCTCCTGACTCAACTAATATATCAGAAATTTTTAGAGAGTAAATTTTATTAAAAATACTTTTTAAATTAAGTTCATTTTTTTTATTTTTTTTACAAAAAATAATTTCACATCCTTGTTTGATTAAATTTTCTGATTTATTATTTTTTTTTGAAGTAAAAATTATTAATCTTTTTTTTGATATATCTTTTAAGATTTGAGATTTCATAGGTATTTTAAGATCTTTATCTATAATTATTATTGGAATATGTTCTTCATTATTTTTTTTTAATCTAATAGTTAAACTAGGGTTATCTTTTATGACTGTTTTTGATGTAGTTAATATAGCTTGACTTATTGATCTTAATTTATGACCATATTCTCTACTGTATTTATTTGAAATCCATTTACTTTTATAATTATGCCATGCAATTTTTTCATCATCTGAAATAGCTAGCTTAACTTTTGTAAAAGGTTGTTTTTTTAAAGAACTAATATAAAAAAATTTATTTAAATTATAAGTTTTATTTTTTTCTAATCCAACATTAACAATAATATTATTTTTTTTTAGCTTATTAATACTTTTTTTGTTAGTTCTATAGTCAGGATCTGGTGAGGAAATAAATATTTCTCTTATTCCAGATCTCAAAATTTGATCAGTACAAGATCCATTTTTAGAACTATGAAAACATGGTTCTAATGTAACATACATTGTTGCGCCTTTTGCTTTAGAGCCAGCCTTAGCTAATGCAATTTCTTCTGCATGAGGTCTTCCTGATTTGTTTGTACCTGCTGAAGAAATAACTTTTAAATTTTTAGAAATTACACAACCAACTGATGGATTTGGGAATGTTTGTCCATATTTTTTTTTTGCAATACTATGCGCTAAATTTATCATTTTTAAATTATGCTGAGACACAAATTTTATTTATCTTCTAAATTGTCAAGAAAGTCCTCAAAATCTTTTGCTTCTCTAAAATTTCTATAAACTGAGGCAAATCTTACATATGCTACCTGATCTAAATGCATTAGGGCCTCCATAATATATTGACCTATTGTATTTGACATTATTTCTGTGTCGCCAGAATTTTCTAGTTTTCTAACTATTGCATTTACAATCTTTTCAATTTTTTCATTTTCTATATTTCTTTTTCTAAGAGCTAAAGATAATGATCTAAACATTTTGTCTCTATCAAAATTTTCTTTTTGACCTTTTGATTTAACTACTACCAAATCTCTAAGTTGAATTCTTTCAAAAGTAGTGAACCTTGATCCACATTGCTCACAAATTCTTCTTCTTCTAATTGCGGTATTATCTTCTGTAGGTCTGGAGTCTTTAACTTGAGAGTCCTCATTACTACAAAATGGGCATCTCATTAAAATGCCTCGTCATATATAGGATATTTACTACACAAATTAATTACATCTTCCCTAGTTTTATTAAAAACTTCTTGTCTTTCCTTTTCCTCAAGTAAAAGACTATCTAATATATTTGCAATCATGTTTCCAACTAGTTTAAAATCTTCCTGATTAAAACCTCTAGTTGTTGCTGCAGCAGTACCAAATCTAAGTCCGCTTGTTACTTTAGGAGGATTTGGATCATAAGGTATTGCATTTTTATTACATGCTAAGCCAACATCTTCCAGAATTTTTTCTGCTTTATCTCCTGTCAGACCTTTAGGAGTTAGATCTAGCCATACGATATGAGAGTCAGTTCCTCCGGTGACTATTCTAAAACCTCTATCTACAAGTGTTTGTGCCATAGTTTTAGCACTTGCAATAACATTTTTAATATAATCTTGAAATTCAGGTTTTAACGCTTCACCAAAACAAACTGCCCTTGCAGCTATTATATGCATTAACGGGCCACCCTGTAAACCAGGAAATACAGCTGAATTAATTTTCTTATATAGATCCTCATGATTAGTTAAAATCATTGCACTTCTTGCTCCTCTAAGAGTTTTATGAGTTGTTGAAGTAACAATATGAGCTTGTTCGATTGGATTAGGATATTGTTTACCAGCAACCAGACCAGAGTAATGTGCCATATCAACAAGAAAATATGCATTAACTTTGTCCGCAATTTCTCTGAAACGTTTCCAGTTAATAACTCTTGGGTAAGCTGATGCTCCTGCAATTATCATTTTAGGCTTATGCTCTAAAGCTAAAGCTTCAACTTCATCATAATCTATTAGATCTCTATCATTACCATCTTTTTTAACGCCATATTGAATTGCATTAAACCATTTTCCTGATAAGTTTGGTTTTGCTCCATGAGTGAGATGGCCACCAGAAGCTAGTGACATTCCTAAAATTGTATCGTGGGGTTGAAGAAGAGCTAAAAATACTGCTTGATTTGCTTGAGCGCCACTATGTGGCTGAAGGTTTGCATATTTACAATTAAAAAGTTTTTTTACTCTTTCTAAAGCTATTTCCTCTGCTTGATCAACAAATTCACATCCTCCATAATATCTTTTACCAGGATACCCCTCAGCATATTTGTTAGTCATAACTGAGCCTTGAGCGTTTAAAATTGACTTAGATGCTATATTTTCGGAAGCAATAAGTTCAATCTGATTTTGTTGTCTTTGTAATTCATTTCTAAGAGTTCCATAAACTTCTGGATCAGCCTCTTTTATGCCTTTGGTAAATAAATCTGACATCATAATTTTTTTATCCTTTTCTTGTGACGTCCTGACTCAAACTTAGAGGTAAGAAAAGCCTTTACGCACTTTTTTGCTTCATTATTATCAATAAACCTTCCTGGTAAAACAAGCACATTAGCATCATTGTGCTGTCTTATCAATCTTGCTGTTTTTGAGTTATTGACAAGACCTGCCCTAATGCCCTTTTTCCTATTAGCTGCAATGCTCATACCAACACCGGTTCCACAGATTAGAATACCCATATTTTCTTTATTCTTAAGAACCTGTTTTGTTAATTTGTGTGCAAAATCTGGATAGTCAACACTTTCTTGAGACTTTGTTCCTAAATCTTCTAAATTTGTAAAGATTTTTAACAGATTTTTCTTAAGATTAAATCCAGCATGATCTGAGGCAATATATACGATTTTATTTTTCATTTATAATTTTATAGTTATTTACATTAAAAAAATGATAATGCCTAATATTGTATGAAACAAAATAATTGGTTTGATCCTTTTTATATTCAGTCTAATTTAACTGAAGAAGAAGCTAAAATTCAAAAAAATGTTAGAGAATTTTGCGATAATGAACTTAGAAAATCAGTTATTTTAAAAAATAGAAAACATGAATTTGATATGGAATTATATCCTAAATTAGGTGCTTTAGGAGTGCTTGGGCAAACTTTAAATTCTCATGGTGGTGCAGGAACCTCGAATTTATCATATGGACTTGTCGCCTATGAATTTGAAAAAATAGATAGCAGCTACAGATCTTCTATTTCAGTTCAGTCATCTCTAGTTATTAATCCTATTAATGAATTTGGTTCTCAAGATCAAAAAAATAAATATTTACCCGATTTAATTAATGGAAATAAAATTGGTTGTTTTGGTCTAACAGAAAGTGAAGCAGGTTCTGATCCTAGTTCCATGAAAACTACATATAAAAGAACTAATAAAGGCTATTATTTAAATGGAACAAAAAACTGGATAACAAATGCTCCAATAGCCGATTTGTTTATTATATGGGCTTTGGAGGAAAATAAAGATAATAAAACTATCAAAGGTTTTATATTAGAAAAAAACTTTAATGGTTTAAGTACATCTCCTATTTGCAATAAAACAAGTTTAAAGATTAGTCCAACAGGACAAATTATTTTAAATAATGTTTTTGTTCCTGAGAGTTCATGTTTAGAAAAAGCAAATGGTTGGAAATCTGTTTTTAGTTGTCTTAACAAAGCAAGATTTGGAATAAGCTGGGGTGTTTTAGGGGCAGCTTCTGAATGTTGGATGATCGCAAAAGATTATGTTGAGAATAGAATTATGTTCAAAAAATCCTTAGCTTCAAATCAATTAATTCAAAAAAAATTATCTGAAATGCAAATAGAAATTAATCTTGGATTAGCTTCATGTTTGTTAACTGCTAAAGCATTAGATAAAGGAAAAGATATTGTTAATGCAATTAGTATTTTAAAAAAAAATAATTGTAAAAAATCTTTAGATATAGTTAGAGAAGCTCGCGATATGCTTGGAGCAAATGGCTTATTAGAAGAGTATCATATAATGAGGCATTTAGTTAACTTAGAAACAGTTAAGACATATGAAGGCGCTGAGGATATCCATTCATTAATATTGGGCAAGAATCAGACAGGAATATCTAGTTTTTAGTAATTTTATAGTCATTTATAAGTTTTATAAATTGATAGATATTATTTTTTTGTATAACTCTATTATTAAATTAATTAATTAATTCATATAATCTCGGGAGGACATATGAAAAAAAACTTTAAAAGGCGTGACTTCTTAAAAAAAGCCGGAATAGGTGGGGTTGCTGCAGCAGCTGCATCATCATTTCCAGCTCCTGCCATTGCTGCAGATAGAATTGAAGTTAATTGCGTTGCAACATGGGGTAGAGGCTATCCTGGTTTAGGTACTGGCGGTGAAGCTGTTTCACAAAGAATTTCTGATTTAAGTGATGGTAGAATTGTTGTGAATCATTATGCTGGCGGTGAGAGAGTTGGGCCACTTGATGTGTTTACAGAAGTAAGTTCTGGAAATGCTCAAATGTACAATAGTGCTGACTACTATTGGGTTGGCCAACATCCAGGATGGGGTTTCTTTGCTGCTGTTCCTTTTGGTATGATAGCTACAGAAATAAATGGATGGATTAGACATGGTGGAGGTCAAGAACTCTGGGATGAACTTGCAGATGGATTTGGACTAAAAAACTTTATGGCTGGCAACTCTGGCGTTCAAATGGGTGGTTGGTTTAATAAAGAAATTAATTCTGCTGATGATTTCAAAGGTCTGAAAATGAGAATGCCAGGATTAGGTGGTATGATGATCACAAAACTTGGTGCTTCTGTTGTTGGAATGCCTGGTGGTCAAATTTATGAAAACCTTGTAAATGGAACAATTGATGCTTGTGAATGGGTTGGCCCATGGAATGATGAGAGATCAAGATTCTATGAAGCTGCTAAATATTATTATTGGCCTGGAATGCACGAGCCTGGAACTTTAATTACCTTAGGTTGTAATAAATCTTGGTTAACTAGTTTATCCAAAACTGATCAAATGATAATTGAACATGCTGCAACTGTTCAAAACGAAATGATGGTAACTGAATATAATGCTAATAATGGTGCTGCTCTTAAAAGATTAGTTAATGACCATGGTGTTGAACTTCGTGAATTTAACGAAGATGTTATAGATGCTATGGGCGAAGCATCAGAAGAATTATATTCCGAGTTAGCTGAAGGTAATGAGCTATGTGGTAGAATTCTAGACAGCTTTAAAAAGTCAAGAGCTGACATTGGTGAGTGGTTAAAAATTGCTGATCATGGTTATACGGCTCAAAGACGTAGAGTCTTAGAAGGTTAATTTTTATTATAAGTGGGGATGAATCCCCACTTTTTTTTAATGAATACTCTAAATTTAGCAAAAATTTTTTCAATTGGTATAATTTTAGTAGTTTTTGCTTTTTTAATAAATAATTATTTAACATTTGCTGGAAATTGGCCTGGGCCATTTTTATTTGACAATAAGTTAAATTTTTATTCTATATTTCAAATTTTTTTATATTTAATCGCAATTTTTTTTCCAATCTATATTGTTTATTTTTATAAAAAAAATTTAGAAATTTCTATAATTACAAATATTTTAGAATTAACAAATAATTATATAATAAGATTTGCCTTTTGGTCTGTGCTATTAGTAGGCGTAGTTGATGCTTTAATTTCTCTTTTAGTAATAGAAGGTTTTTTTGAATACGCACTTGGAAAAAGTTGGCATGTCAAACTCTCAAATAATTCTTTTAGAGCTCCATATATTCATTTCCCATTGATATTTTTATCTTTATTTTTTGCTTATATTTTTAAATCTTTAAATTTTTTTTGGTTAGCATTCCTTGTTGTTATTGCTGAATTTCAAATAGTGGTATTAAGATTTGTATTTTCTTATGAACAAACACTTATGAGTGATTTAGTAAGATTTTGGTATGGTAGTCTTTTTTTATTTGGAAGCTACTATACTTTAATAAAAGATGGTCATGTAAGGGTTGATGTTATTTATGCAACATTTAGTGAAAAAAATAAAGCTAAGGTAAATTTATTTGGAAGTTTATTATTAGGTATTCCTTTGTGTTTAACTATTTTTTTTAAAGGTATGTCATGTAAACAATGTGTATTGAATCAGCCTATTATGAATTTTGAAACATCACAAAGTACTCAAGGAATGAATATAAAATATTTAATGGCAGCTTTTTTAATTATTTTTGCATTAACAATGTTAATACAGTTTGTTATTTATTTTTTAAGAAGTTTAGAGATTATAAGAACTAAATAAAATATGGAATTATTTTTTCTATTCTTATTAATTTTTTTAATGGCCTTCGCATTAGCTTCTGGATACCCATTAGCATTTGCTCTTCCAGGTTCAGCTATTATATCAATATTATTAGCTGGTACTGCTGGTTATTTTTTTGAAGGTAATGCAAATGAATATTTTATTTCAGATGGTCCTTTTCAATGGCTAAATGCAGGCATAACAAATTTTAGAGGTGTTTATTGGGAAGTTGAAAGAGATACACTGATAGCAATTCCACTATTTATATTCATGGGTATAATGCTAGAAAAATCAAAAATAGCAGAAGATCTCCTTATAAGTATGGGACAATTATTTGGTCCAATTCCTGGTGGACTTGGCATATCTGTAATTTTTGTCGGTGCACTTTTAGCTGCTACTACTGGAATAGTTGGAGCAACAGTTGTTGCCATGGGTTTAATTTCTTTACCTGCTATGATGAAGAACAACTATAATAAATCTCTTGCTTCAGGTATAGTTTGCTCATCTGGTACTTTAGGTCAAATTATTCCTCCTTCAATAGTATTAATAATTTTATCTGACCAATTAGCTACTGCATCAGATGCGGCAGATAATTTAAGAATAGAAAATTACAAAAATGTAACAGGTTCTATGAATATTCCAAGTCAATTTAGCGTTGACTCCGTTAGTGCGGGAAATATGTTCTTGGGAGCATTCCTCCCAGGTTTAGTTCTAGTTTCTTTATATATGCTTTATGTTTTACTTATTGGTGTTTTTAATAAAGATGCAGTTCCTCCAGTTAAAAACGAAGGTAAATATAATTTATCTTTTTTTAAAAAAGTTTTTTTATCATTGGTACCTCCCTTAGCTCTTATTTTTGCAGTTTTAGGATCAATTTTATTGGGAATAGCTACAGTAAACCAAGCAGGTGCTATAGGTGCTGTTGGTGCAGGTATAATGGGTGGCTATAGACTGTATGAAAATGAAAAAAATAAATATACTCCTGCAATAATTACTATTGTTTCTCTAATTGTTATTTCAATTTTAGTTCAGACATATGATTTAAATATTAAAACAATAAATAATTCCTCGGAATTAATACCAATTTTGTTTGCTACAGTTGCAGTTATATTTTTAATAATAGGAGTCACTTGGAGTTTTTGGAGAACCTTTAAAATTAATGATGTTCTAAAAAGAGTTATGATTGAAACAAGTGTAACAACTTCTATGGTTTTTATTATATTAATAGGTGCTGCAATGCTTACAGCAGCTTTTAGAGGATTTGGAGGCGAAGAAATAGTAAGAGATTTTTTAACAAGTCTACCAGGTGGATTTTGGACACAATTTATAGTTGTTATGGCTGTAATTTTTATTTTAGGATTTTTTCTTGATTTTATAGAAATAGCAATTGTTGTTGTACCAATTGTAGCTCCAATATTGTTAGCAGAAACTTCAGCTAATGTTACAGCTGTTTGGTTAGGAGTAATGATTGGTGTTAACATGCAAACCTCATTTCTAACTCCGCCTTTTGGTTTTTCGTTATTTTACCTAAGAGGTGTTGCTCCAAAATCAATTAAAACAACAGAAATATGGAAAGGAGCAAGTGTATTTATATTTTTACAACTCGTAGGATTAGGTATTGTTGGATATTTTCCTCAACTAGTAAATTATTTGCCCTTAAGATCATATTTTTCGTCTGAAGTAGCCCCTCCACCTATAAATCCAAAACTACAAGATTGCCTTGTCGATTATACTTATAATAAATATGAAGATAGTTTTGAAAATGCTATTTTGAAAACTAATAAAATTAATTCAATAAATATAAATTTTATTCCAGATAAATATAAAAATAATTTAATAGAAAGCATAAATAATATTAGTTTATCGAAAAGCTTGATTGAAGAAATAATAACTTCAAGGAATAGTTTTGATAATTACTCAATTAGATACAAACCATTACATACGCAGGTAAGAAATATTGAAAAGAAAATTATTAAAAATTATTCAAAAATAGAAAAATTAAAAAAAGAAATCAGGTTAGAAACTGAATTAAATAAAATAGAGATATTAGAAGATGAAATATATAATTTAGAAGAACAAATTGTAAAAATTAAAACGACAATTCCATCTAACTGGGAAGAAGAAAATAATCAATTTAATATAATTTTAAATAATTTAAATAAATCTAAAATTAAATACAATAAAATAGTTGATAATTCATACAATACACTAATTAGATTTATTGAAATTTTTGAAAATTCTGAAAATTTAGCTTTAATTGAAAATAAGTATGAAAAATTAATTTCTGATATAAATAATGAAACTACAGAAATAGAAAAAACAATAAAAGATTTTGAAAAAATGTTTAATTCTTTTAATGATACGTCAGAAATAAAAAAACCTATCAAAAAATCTCGAAAATTATTGAAAAAAAATTATGATAAAAAAGAAGAGGCATTAGAATTAATAAATGAATCTAAAAATATTTTAATAAAAGAGATAAAATGGAGAATTAATGGAAAGAATGTTTTGTTAAATGAACTTATAGATTTAAAAAATATTGGTAAAGAAACATTTGGACTAAGAAAACAAGAAAAACTTAACAAAGAGCAAGCAATATACTTAGCTTCATGTAAATCAGTCCATGAAGATATATCTTTATATTTTTAACTAAACTTTTTCTATATCCATTACTACGTGGATATAATCCATTGCGTGTCCATCAGGAGACTGAGCTATTTCATCTAAATAAGAATTATAAAACCTATCTACAATTTTATTTATTTGACTAGTATCTCTTTTGTTTAAAGCTGTTTTAAAAACTGTCTCTGACCAGCTTCTCATTGTTGGAATTAATGTTTCCGCGTATTGTCTTGATGTCATTTTAGATTTATTTTTATTATAATGAAGTTTAAAAGGACAATCTGTAAACATAGTTTTACATGATTTAAGAATTAGTCCTGATTTTGATACTTTTGAGTTTGGATCATCAAATGGTTTTCTAAATTCATTAACAGTTCTGTAATGTTGAGTAAAAGTAGCATTTACAAATTCTTCATTAGTAATTATTCCTTCTTTCTCTAAATTTTTCCAATGTTTTGAAAAATTATTAAACATATTATGTCCACCAGTATTCCCTAAGTACCTACCTTGCTCATCTATTCCAAAGTTTATGCAAATAAATCTTCCTCCAGAAATTAACTCATTTGATCTATTAATTAAAATTGTTTCCCAATCATTTAATGCTTGCTTTTGAAATTTAATTTTTTCATCCTCGCTGGATCCAACCATATGTACGTGATTTTTAATTAAACAAGGTCTTTCAGATACATAATGCATTGCTGTTGCAGAAAATCCCAATGATAAACTATTATTTGCCATTAACTGCTCATGAAAACCGGTGCCACTACCATGAACAAAAACATTGGAAAATTTTTTTTGAAATGCAAAATCTTTATTGCCTTGCATTCCTTGCATTGTTCTAAATAAAACTGAAAAGTCGTTTGATGCTAAATCAGTATACAAAATTTCTATCTGTCTACTGTCTCCAGAATTTTTTATTTTTTCAATAACATTAAACCACATTTCTTGACTTGTTCCACCATCGGCACTGCCAAAATCAGCAATTTTTAAAATTTCTTTTTTTGGTATAGTTTTTAGAGCTTCTTCTATTAAAATTTGAGTTTTATCAATTGCATTTTTAGCTCCAATTGTTTTTTGAGAGTAATAACCATCTCCCTTCATGGATAACACAGATTGAGTATTTAGATTAATATTTGTCATTTAATTATTTTTAAACTTATAAAAAAATATTTAAAGTTTTTAATCATTAAATTTTAAATCTTTGTTAAAAAATTTTGGAATTTTTTTTCCAGTTTGAGCTCTTTTACCAAGCCAAAATTTTATATTGTCTATTTTTCTAGTTTTTGAACCGGTAACCCATTCTAATCTTTCAGTTATATTAATATCCATGATGTCAGATAAATAATCTTTATCTTTAATTTTCATTAATTGAACCCCTACTCCTTTTTGAAGTTCTGGAATAGATAGAACATCAAATACTAACATTTTTTGAAACTTTGAAACACAAATAATATGTGATTTATTTAATGAAAAAACTTTTATAAGTGTATCATTATTTTTTAAATTAAAAAATTGTTTACCTTTTCTTTGGTTAGTAATAAGATAATCAATATCACTCTTAAAACCTTTTCCATTTTTTGAGGCAATAAAGATTTTTTTACAATCAGAAGGTAAGATTCCAACAACTTTATCGTTTGGAATGCTATCAACAAAATAGACAAATGATTTAGGATTTGAATTACCACCTGGTATGTCATTTGGATTAATTGAAAAAACTTTACCGGATGAAACAAAAAGAACTAATTTTTGATTAGATAATAATTTTGCTGAATAAATTACATCTTTGTTGTTTTTCTTAATTTCATTATGATCTATATGGTCTTTTATACGTTTTAGATTAAAATCTTTAGTTAATATTACAGTAAATTTTTCTATCTCTTTAAATTCATTGATATCAATATCTGTGTTATAGTTTGACTCTTTTAATATTTTAGATTTTCTATTCTTATTTTTTAAATCTATTTCTTTAAGTATTTCTGACAATTCATTTGAAATATAGTTATTCATAGATTTTTTATCACTAATCAACTTTTTGAGATAGTTTAAATCTTTTTTTAAGTTTAATATTTCAGATATAATATTCTTTTCATCAATTTTTTTTAAAGAACCCAATCTCATTGAAAGAATAGACTCAACTTGAAGATTAGTTAGTTTAAATTTAGATATTAATTCTTTTTTTGGATCATTTTTTGTGCGAATAATTTTTATTATTTTTTCAATATTTTTAAAAACTATTTGATAACCTTTTAATATCTCTAATCTTTTTTTAATTTTATCTATATTAAATACTGATTTTCTTTTTATGGAATTTTTTCTATGATCTAAAAAATTTAGTAAAATATCAATTAATCCAATTTGTTTTGGTTCAATACCATTTAATAATACATTAAAATTACATGAATACTTAATAGAAAGATCAGTTAATTTAAAACATATATCTATTAATTTTTGAGAGTCTAAATTTCTATTTTTAGGTTTTAAAACAATTCTTATATTTTCATCTGACTCATCAATAACATCTTCAAGAGGTATTTTTTTTAAATTTATTAAATTAGCTAATTGCTCAATTATTTTTATTTTATTGACTTGATATGGTATTTCATTAATTACAATTTGATACATTCCATTTTTTAAATCCTCTATTAGCCATTTAGAATTTATTATAAAAGACCCTCTTCCATTAGTATAAATTTCCTTTTTATCTTTTTGATTTAAAACTACTTCTCCTCCTGTTGGAAAATCTGGCCCTTGCATTACTTTTAACAAATTGGACAATTTGATTTTTGGGTTTTTTATCAATATTAACAAACATTCTATAAGTTCATCAATATTATGGGGTGGTATATTAGTTGCCATACCTACAGCAATACCCATAGCTCCATTAATTAAAATATTAGGTAACTTTACTGGAAGAACTTCTGGTTCATAATTTTGTCCATCATAGTTTTCTTTAAAGTTAACAGAATTTTCTTCGATGCCATCAAAAAAGTAATTTGAATATTTATCTAATTTAGCTTCCGTATAACGCATTGCTGCTGGATTATCTCCATCAATATTGCCAAAGTTACCTTGACCATCAATTAATTTAATTCTTGTTGAAAAATCTTGTGCCATTCTTACCAAACTATCATAAATAGCTTGATCGCCATGAGGGTGAAACTTTCCCATTACATCTCCTACTATTCGTGCAGATTTTTTATAACCTGAGCTATTAAATAATTTAAGTTGATACATGGAAAAAATAATTCTTCTGTGCACTGGCTTTAATCCATCACGAACGTCAGGCAGTGATCTCGAAACTATTGTTGAAATTGCATAGGAAAGATATTTTTGACTTAGAACCTTATCTATATTTTGATTTAATAATTTGGTCATTTATTTTTAAAATATTTTAATACAAGTTTCTTAAATAATAGATACTGATTTGGCAAATTGAGATTAAGGTTTGATATATGATATTTTAATAAAATTGTTTCAAATATTGTAAAAAAATTATTTACTGATAAAAAACTAATTTTTTTATTTATATCAAACTCTAATAAGTTATGAGGAAATAATATAGCAGAAGGAGAATTTATATCTGTAAAATCCAATGTTTGCATATTAAAATACTTTAAATTTTTATTTTTCTCATACTCTATTTCATAGCCAATAATTTTTAATAAACTTAACAAGAAAAGAAAATGATGAGAAATCCAATTTTTATTTATAGCCATAAAATTTAAAAAATTATTTGAAATATTAAAAATATCTTTTACTTTTTGCCCTTCTATTATTGATAAATTAATTATAGAAATTGTTGATGATAGACAATTTAATTTATATTTATCATTCATAATTTGAAACATAAATGGCTCAACTAATTCACCTGAAATAGATGGAGGTAAACTATTCTTAAAAGATACATTAAAGTTTAAAAAAAAACCAATTTGGTAAATGTTTCGTTTTTTTTTTGATAAACCTCCGTATACAATACCTGTAATTAGCTCGTCTGTATTAGATAAAAACTTTATAAATAAGTCATTATCTTTGTATATTTTTACAAATAATAAAATACCCTTAAATTTTTTTTGCATTTAAATTAACAATACTGATGTACAAATGAACTTTAGTTTCTAACAATTTAGATATCTGATATTGACTTTTAACTCTTATATCCTTAATTTTTTTTCCATCTTTTCCAAGTAATATTTTTTTATATCTTGGATTATCAATTTCTATTTCTTGTTTTATTTTTAAATCTCCATTTTTAAGAAATTTATAGAGTTTATTTATAATTTTTATATTATAGGGAATTTCTTTATGAACTACAGATAATAATGCATTTCTCGTACATTCATTTGTTATGAATAATTCGTCCTTATCAGAAATATCATTAATATCATAAATCCAATTATTTTGATAAGTATTTTTAATTAAATAATTTTTTAAATTATTAAAACCTAATTTTTTTTTTGAAGAAATATTAAAGAATTTATCTATTTTAATTAAGTCTTTGATTTTTTTTATGTTCAATAGAATTTTTTTAATTTCTACTAAATCATTCTTATTAAATACTATAGAAATTTTAATATTTAACTCTTTTAATTTTTTAATATTTGAAATTATTTCATTTAAATTAAAACTTGCACTATCAATAATATATAAAATTAAATCTGAATGATTAATTCCTTCCCATAAATTTTTTTTTAACTTTATATTTTTTTTATTTGATATTTTAAGGAAATTAATACCAGGTGTATCATATATAATAATTTGATGATTATCTTGATTATAAATACCTCCTATGACATCTTCAGTTGTATTTATTTTTTTGTTTGTAATCGATACAGTTTCACCAACTAAACTGTTTAGTAATGTAGATTTTCCGGCATTTGTTCTGCCTACCAAACTAACCTTTAGTAATTTTTGCTTCATTTATAAGTTTCAATGCAATTGTTGCTGCTTTTCTCTCAGCTTCTCTAATAGAAGATCCACTGCCATTTATTTTTCTTAATTCTAGAACCTTCAGCGACACTGTAAATATTGGTGAGTGAGGTGGTCCCTCTTTTTTTACAATTTTGTACTCAGGTAGTTTTTTAGATTTTTGTTGCGATAATTCTTGAAGTGTAGTCTTAGGATCCTGAATTTTTGTTACAGCTACATCTAAATAAGGGCTCCAGAACTTTTTTATAAATGTATGAGCCGCTCTATATCCTCCATCAATAAAAATTGCACCAATTAATGACTCAACAGAATCTGAAAATATAGAAGATACCATTTTTTTATTATTTTTTTTAAAATTATAGAGTAATATTTTGTCAATTAATAATTCCTCTGAGATTTTATATAAAAAGTTTTTTTGCACCAAATACGAATATTTTTTAGATAAATCACCTTCATCAAGATTCTTATTTTTTGCAAAAAGTAAAGAAGCTATAATTAATCCTAACACCCTATCTCCTAAAAATTCAAATCGCTCAAATTGATTTTTATTTAATTTTAAATTTTTTTTTTCTTTATAGTAACTAGGGTGAGTAAGAGATTGGGATAATAATAACTGATCCTTAAAAGAATAATTAATTTTTTTTTCAAAAGAATTAAGAGTATTTTTTGAAATCATTTAATTTTTTTAAAAATCCTATCATATCTTATAGCTGATGGCCATTTCCATATTTCAATAAATCTTGAATTTTCTAATGAGAAAAAAATTAATTGTGCTTTTCCAACTAAATTTTCAAAAGGTATGAAACCAACACTATTAATAAATCTACTATCTTGTGAATTATCTCTGTTATCACCCATCACGAAAAAATAATTATCCGGAACTTTATAAAGTTGAGTGTTATCGGCCACACCATTATCAATTAAATCAAGAACTTCTATTTCTTTATTAAATATATATTCTATATATTTTCTAACTCTTTTCTGTTGAACATTTTTATCATTATCAATGAAATCATTGGTTTTTTTTCTATTTATTTCAACATTATTTATAAACAAAATTCCATCTTTTAATTCAATAGTATCACCTGGTAAACCAATAATTCTTTTAATATAATCTGTTCTATTATCCTGAGGTGTTTTAAATACTACAACATCTCCTCTACTGGGTATCTTTGAAAATATTTTCTTAGGTATTAATGGCATTGAAAATGGTAATGAGTGTTTAGAAAAACCATAAGACCATTTAGAGACAAAAATAAAATCTCCGACTAATAAATTTGGTTTCATAGATCCTGATGGAATATTAAACGGCTCAAATATAAAAGATCTAATTAATAGTGCTATAAAAATAGCAAAAATTATAGATTTTAAGTTGCTATAAAATTTACCGCTTGGTTTCATTTAAAAATTATTACATTTGCAATTGCGAAGTCTTTTTCATCACTTAATGAAATTTCTATTTTCGCATTATTATCATATTTCTGTTTTAGCATTCTCTTTGCATTTTTATGAAGTATTACATAGGGTTTACCATATTGATTATTTCTAACCTCAATATCTTTCCAATAAATACCTCTCGCTAAACCAGTTCCGAGGGCCTTGGCACAAGCTTCTTTAGCAGCATATCGTTTAGCATAAGACTCGTTTGAATTTAATCTATTTTCAGATTTTAAAATTTCATTTTCGTGAAAACATTTTTTTTTAAATCTTATATTATATTTTTTTATAACTCTTTTAATTCTTCTAATATCTATAATATCTGAACCAATACCATATATCATAATTACCCCTTAAGCCTTTCTAATGAGGAAACTTCTGGCTCCATTCTTAGTGCTGCAATAATATTTTGTAAATGATATGCATCTCTAACTTCAATATCAATTATAATTTCAAAAAAATCAACTTTCCTTACTGAAAAATTAATATTAGAAATATTTCCATTATTTTTTGCAATTACAGTAGTAACTTTCCCAAGACTTCCTGGTTTATTATTTAAAACAACTGTAATTTTTGCATTATATAAAGAGTTAAAATTTTCATTTGTGTCCCATGAAATATTCAACCATCTTTCTGGTGTATCTGAGTATGAAGTTAGAGTTTGGCAATCAACAGTATGTACAGCTACACCAATTCCTGCTGTTACAATTCCAACAATATTATCACCAATTAAAGGGGAACAGCATCCAGCTAAATGATATGACATTCCTGCTGTTAAGCCTTTTAATTTTATAGAATTTGTAGAATTATATTCAAGGTGAGAACTTGATACATAATTATATTCTGGATATATTTTTTTTAATACAGATGCAGCAGTAATAGATCCAGATCCTAAAAGTTCATAAATCTGATCTATGCTTTTAATTTTAAATTTTTCTTTAATTTTGGTTTCAACACTTTCATTTAATTCATAATTTTCTTTATTAAAAAAAGTTTGTAAAATTTCTTTACCAAATAAAATATACTCATCTTTTTTCTTTGATTTAAAAAAACGTCTTAATTGAGATTTTACTTTAGATGTAACTGCAAATCTCTCCCATAAAGGTGATGGTTGAGAAGCCTCTGAAGTAATAATTTCGATCTGATCGCCATTATTAAGTATAGTTTTCAAAGGCTGTAATTTTTCATTAATTTTTGTAGCTACACATTTATCACCAATTTGACTGTGAATAGCATAAGCAAAATCAATTGATGTAGCATTTTTTGGAAGCTCTATAATATCACCTTTTGGAGTAAAAACATAAATATCACTTTGGAAGACTTTTAACTTTGAATTTTCAATTAGTTCATCTTGGCTATTAGAGCTATTCATTGAATCAACTAAATCATGGACCCATTTGTATTCTTTAGCATCTTTTTCTTTTATTTTTTTTGGATCTTTGTATTTCCAATGAGCAGCAACTCCAAAATCAGCTATTTGATTCATTACATTTGATCGAAATTGTATTTCAATTTTTTTATTTTTTGGTCCCATTACCGATGAATGCAATGCTCTATAACCATTTGATTTAGGCGCTGATATAAAATCTTTAAATCTTCCATGTATATAGGAATAACGTCTATGAATAATACCTAAACATCTATAACACTCTCTTGTAGAATTGGTAATAACCCTAAATGCCATGATATCTGATAGTTGCTCAAATGATATATTCTTATTTTTAATCTTATTCCAAATTGAATAAGGAGATTTTATCCTACCATCTATTTTACAAAAGATATCTTCTTTTAAAAAAATTTTTTTAAGCTCATATCTTATTTCGTCAACAATATTTTCATCTTTTGATTTCAGGTACTCTAATCTATCGATAATAGATTTTCTAGCATCTGGATTAATTATTTTAAAAGCAAGATCTTCAAGTTCATCCTGCCATTCTTTCATGCCCAATCTTTGTGCTAAAGGTGCGTATACTTCAAGAGTTTCTAAAGCAATATTATTTCTTTTATTTTTATCATTAATGAACTCTAAAGTTCGCATATTATGCAATCTATCAGCTAACTTTACGAGAATTACTCTTAAATCTTCGGTTGTAGCTAAGATAAGTTTTTTATAATTTTCTCCAAATTTTTGATTATTAACTTTTAATGAATATTTACTAATTTTAGTTAAACCTTGAACTAACTGGGAAATTTGTTTTCCAAATTTTTTGTCTATGTCTGAAATACTTAAATTTGTATCTTCAACAGTATCATGAAGTAATCCAGCTGCTATAGAATCTCCATCTAATTTAATTGATGTTAAAATTTTTGCAACTTCAAGTGGATGTATTATAAATGGATCACCTGATTTTCTTAACTGATTGCTATGAGCATCTTCACTTAATTTAAGTGCATTTAATACTTTATCCTTTTCTTCAGTTTTGAGATAAAAAGTTAATTTTTCAAGTTCATTAAAAATTTCATCAATCATAAATAATATTGATATTATTTATTTTGGAATATTATTTGTCTATAACTTCTTCAGAGGACTGAAGGTTTTCTGTGTTATTTTCATCAATACTATTAGAGCTATCATCAATATTAATATTTTCAATATTTATCTCTTCTGAAGAGTCTCTATTAATTTCTTCTGTTTTATCAAGTAATACCTCATCTGAGTTTTCTGGAGTTATTTCTTCAGAATTATCAATTTGATCTAATTCTTCTAATTCTTCTTCTTCAGTAATTGATACAGTTTGATATTCCTCAACTAGATCATTTTTAAGTTGATCTTTTGTTACAGTTTCCTGTGCAATTTCTCTTAGAGCTATAACAGTGTTTTTGTCATTATCTTTATCAACTGTTGGCGTTTCTCCTGCATGAAGCTTTCTTGCTCTATTAGATGCAACAAGAACTAGCTCAAATCTACTTGGAAACTTATCTATGCAATCTTCAACGGTTATTCTAGCCATATTTGGCTTATAGTTATCAATTTATAAAAGTAAACACTTTAATTATTTTTCAAAATTCTCTCTTTCTTGATATTCCAGTCTTTCTCTTTAATAGATTGCCTTTTATCATATTTCTTCTTACCTTTTCCTACTCCAAATGACAATTTGACAAGACCTTTGTGTGAAAAATATAGTGTGATAGGTATGATTGAAAAACCTTCTTTTTTTACTGATCCTGTTATTTTATTAAATTCTTTTTTTGTTATTAAAAGTTTTCTATCCCTTAGTGGATCATAAGTTTTGTCATAAGTGTTGTTATATTTTTTTATAAAACAATTTGCTAACCATAACTCACCCTGTTTTTCTGTGATATATGATCCTTTTATAGAGCCTGTGTTAAATCTTAATGACTTTACTTCAGAGCCAGTTAAAACCATACCTGCTTCAAATTTAGTGTTAAACTGATAATCAAAATTTGCACGCGGATTTGCGGCTATTATTTTCATTTAGATTAAATTAATTTCTTTTAGGCAATCTTTAACTATTTTTTTTGTATTTTCATTTATTTCAACAAGAGGCAATCTTGTATCTGACTTGCATAAACCAATTAATTCTGCAGCATATTTTACTGGACCTGGACTTGACTCTACAAATAAAGAATCATGCAAATTTGATAATTGTAAATTTATTTCTTGAGCCTTTTTAATATCACCATTTCTCCATTCCAAATGCATCTGTGAACAAAGTAATGGAGCTATATTTGCTGTTACTGATATGCAGCCATGACCTCCTTGAGCTAAAAAAGCTAATGCAGTTCCATCTTCCCCTGATAAATAACAAAAGTTTCTATTCATTTTTTTTCTTGTTAAAAGCGGTCTAAATAAGTCATTAGTTGCATCTTTAACTCCAATTATGTTTTCTATTTTTGATAATTCAATCATTGTTTCAATATTCATATCAACAATTGATCTACCAGGTATATTATAAATTATTATTGGTAAGTCCGTATTTTCGGAAATTGATTTATAATGCTTGTATAATCCAGTTTGCGTAGGTTTATTATAATATGGAGTAACTATCAAAGCAGCATCAGCACCTGCATTTTCTGCATGTTTTGTATATTCAATAGCTTCAAGAGTATTATTTGAGCCTGTTCCAGCAATTATTGGAACTCTTTTATCTGCTATCCTAATTGTTTCTTCTATAACTTTTTTATGTTCATCATGAGATAGAGTTGGAGACTCTCCTGTTGTACCACATGGAACCAGACCATTTGATTTATTATGTATCAAATGCTCAACAACTTTTTCTAAAGAAACATAATCAACTTCATTATTATCAAAAGGGGTAATTACAGCAGGTATACTTCCATAAAACATATTTATAAACTCTTGGCGGAGAGAGAGGGATTCGAACCCTCGGAAGGAATTACTTCCTTCGCAGGTTTAGCAAACCTGTGGTTTAAGCCACT
>MDSZ01174805.1_pt1 | contig 22375 bp, 23 predicted proteins | sample 811201 | NCBI WGS metagenome assembly MDSZ01 (sample SAMN05326647, study PRJNA326480) | marine metagenome | isolation source: seawater | place: Indian Ocean: North | collected 2010 | reverse complement strand
TCAGCTCCTAACAACTTTAAAAGTAACCTTCTCTCTTTTGACATTGTTTCTGGCATCGTAAGAATGCATTTATATCCTTTTGCAGCACATACAAAAGCTAACGCAATCCCTGTATTACCAGAAGTTGGCTCTATAACGACGCTGTCAGGTTTTAAAGAACCATCTTTTTCGGCTGCTTCAATCATTGCAGCACCAATGCGATCTTTCACACTAGCCAATGGATTAAAAAATTCAGATTTAAGAAATATGCGGGCATCTGTACCTTCAGTGACTTTCGTTAATTCAACCAGTGGAGTCTTACCTATGGATTCTATAATATTCATGATAATTATAATTTAACTATTATTTTTTTTGGATTTTGGACCAAAGCTTCGGATAGGAGCATTCCTATTAACCTCTGCATTTTTCAGTCTGTATACAATTCTTGCTTTCTCTAAGTCCTGAGTACTCATCTCCATTTTAACAATATCACCGACCGTAATTTTAATAAAATGTTTACGCAATTTCCCGGAAATATGAGCCAACACTTGATGCCCGTTTTCTAATTCGGCTCTAAACATGGTACTAGGCAAAACGGCAGTTATCTTACCTTCTACTTCTATTACTTCTTCTCCAGACATATAAAATATAAATAAATTAAAGTTCCATCATTCCATCTTGTATGATTACGTCAAGTTTCACCTTTAAGTTTATGGTTTCCAAAACTTAAATAAACGAATAATTCATTTCTTCAATGGAACAAAAAACATGCCCATTTTCGAAGCTTTACCCAAGTCAGCTTAACAAAAACTCTGACTTCTTTATGCAATATGCATACAACCAATCAATTAATGCATGGAACGCTGATGAAGTTCCAGTGGGTGCAGTAATTGTCTTCAATGAAGAAATTATTGCCTCCGCGCATAATCAAACTAGAGCCAGAAAAGACCCGAGTGCACATGCTGAAATGATCGCAATTTCTCAAGCAGCGAGAAAAATTGGAGACTGGCGTTTAAATGAATGTTTGTTGTATGTTACCAAAGAACCTTGTCCGATGTGCTCAGGAGCAACGATTGTTTCTAGAATTAAAGAAGTTCATTTTGCCCTACCAGATTCTAAAATGGGTGGATTAGGTGGTGCAACATCTCTTCATCTACTCAAAGATTCGAATCATAAACCAGAAGTTTTTTCGGGTGTAATGGAAAATGAATGTAAATTACTTTTTCAAACATTTTTTCAACAAAGAAGAAAAACAAACCCTTAAAATCGTTGCCTCATATTCTTAATTCATATAGAGAGTGGTTAAAATTTTAATTATCTAATCCTTAAAATTATGTCATTCACATTACCATCACTAAATTTTTCAACTGAAGCTCTTGAACCCCACATTGATGGCAGAACCATGGAAATTCACCATGGCAAGCACCACCAAACATATATAAATAACTTGAATAATGCTCTTGAAGGTCATGATAATCTTTTATCCCAAAGCATAGAAGATCTAATTTCTGACATTAGCTCTCTGCCTGATTCAATTCAAGGTGCTGTTCGTAATAACGGTGGCGGGCATGCAAATCACTCATTTTTTTGGGAATCTCTTTCGCCATCAGGTGGAGGATTACCAAGTGGTGCATTGTCTGATGCTATATCTTCGACTTTTGGAAATTTTGAAGAGATGAAAGAAAGCTTTGCAAAAGCTGCACTTACCCGTTTTGGATCGGGATGGGCTTGGCTTATTCAAAGGAGTGACAATTCTCTCGCTATCACAAGTACTCCGAATCAGGACTCTCCTTTAATGCAAGGAATTGCTGATGATATTGGCTCTCCACTTATTGGTCTAGATGTATGGGAACATGCTTATTATTTAAATTATCAAAACAGGCGTCCTGACTATGTAACTGCATTCTGGAATGTTCTTGATTGGGATCGAGTCGCAGATCGCTTTAAAGGGTAAGTATTTTATTTAGTTTCTGCACAAACATTATTGTTGTGCAGTTCAATATTCTTGAATCAAGTTTTGAAAATTTGACTCACTTATGCGTTATTAATGTTCAATACAATCTGCTCTGTCTTTTGCGGATATATGTTTCGTCATGAAGAATTGATATCTCAATTCTAATTTCAAACAAAACGAAATTTTGAGCTCGAAATCAGCAAACATTACCTTGCTTATGTCAATGATTAAGAATTGAATTTAACCATGAAAAACTTAGCTCTTCATTGGAAAATTTTAATCTCTCTAATCCTAGCTTTCATTGTTGGACTGGCTTCAAATTTATCAAATGAATCACTGACTGAAAAACCAGACTGGTTTTTAAATCTACATTATTTTACAAGTTTTTTTGGTACTTTATTTCTAGATGCTTTGAAGATGGTGGTTATTCCACTCGTAATGACTTCAATCATCTGCGGAGTTTCTAAAATTGGTGGTGATAAAGATTTTAGCCGTCTTGGAATTAAAACTCTTTTTTTCTATTCCTTAACCGGATTATTGGCTGTCGTAGTCGGACTTGCTTGTGTTAATGTTATCGAACCTGGTCAAGTTGAGTCGGAAGTAAGAGATAAAATGCTTGCTGGAGAAAGTTCAATTGCAGGCGAAAAATTAGACAAGGCAATACAGAATGCCAGTAATGGATGGAAAGGAATTCTTGAAATATTTCAAAGAATGATTCCAAAAAATCTGTTTAAAGCTGCTGTCGAAGGGCAGCTTCTTGGTTTGATCTTTTTTAGTCTTCTATTTGGCTTTTTCATCTCACATTTACCCGAAAAACTTAAAAATTCTCAACTTACTTTTTGGGAAGGTATAAACACGGTTATTTTAAAAATAACTAACCTAATCATCTCATTTGCGCCCTACGGTGTTTTTGGTTTAGTTACACCCACTCTTATGATGGTTGGAATTCAAACAGTTTATGTTATGGGAACCTTTGCACTGACCGTTCTTTTAGGGTTATTTATTCACAGTTTTATTGTTCTTCCAATACTGCTAAAAGTATTGGCAAATCTTAACTTCACTAGTCACTTCAAAGCTATTTCCCCTGCCCTACTCACTGCTTTTTCGACTGCTTCATCTTCTGCAACGCTTCCAGTTACTCTTAATTCGATAACCCAAAGAGCTGGCGTTTCAAAAAAAATTGCCAGCTTCACTTTACCCCTCGGAGCAACGATGAATATGGATGGGACTGCTCTTTTTGAATGTGTAGTTGTTGTCTTTCTCGCCCAATTATTCGGGATCGAAATGTCATGGGTTACTCAATCAACTGTTGTGTTAATGGCACTTTTAACTTCGATTGGAGTAGCTGGTATCCCATCAGCTAGTTTAGTCGCAATTATTGTTATTTTACATGCGGTTGGCTTTCCTGAAGATACAATTTCGATTGGAGTAGGTATTGTTTTTGTAGTGGATCGAATTTTAGATATGACTAGAACTGCTGTAAATGTGCTTGGAGATAGTTGTGCCGCCGCAATTATTGGTAGATCAGAAGGAGAATCTGGTTACTACAAAAACATTTAAAATTTCCTTAGTTTAAAATTTAAAAAGATAAAATTTATGGATTTCAAATTGAAATCAAACTACGAACCCAAAGGTGATCAACCTCAGGCAATTAGTGGATTAATAAATTCAATTAGAAAGGGTAATCAAGATCAGACACTTCTTGGAGTAACTGGGTCAGGAAAAACTTTTACAATGGCAAATCTCATTCAAAATTTGCAAAGACCCGCTTTAATTATTTCACATAATAAGACATTGGCTGCCCAACTTTACTCTGAATTCAAATCTTTTTTTCCTGAAAATGCTGTCGAGTATTTTGTTAGCTATTATGACTATTACCAGCCTGAAGCATATGTTCCAACAACTGATACATTCATAGAAAAAGATTCTTCAATTAATGAAGAAATTGAAAAATTACGATTAGCAGCCACTGGCTCACTTATAAGCCGTAGAGATGTCATAGTTATTGCAAGTGTTTCCTGTATTTATGGGTTAGGCTCACCGGACGATTTTCGTGCCCTATCCCACAAGGTCGTTAAAGGAGAACAACTAGAAAGAGATCAGTTATTGGAAAATTTAGTGGAAGCTCTTTACAATCGAAATGACATGGATTTAAAAGCAGGTAAATTCCGAGTTCGTGGGGATGTTGTGGATTTATTTCCTGCTTATGCTAACAATCCAATTCGTGTTGAATTTTGGGGCGATGAAGTTGAGGATATTCGAGAGTTGGATCCAGTAACTGGAGAAACAATTAAGAGCCATAACGAATTTAGAATTTATCCTGCAAATCAATATGTTACAACGAAAGACAAACTCGAAGCTGGTTGTAAAGAAATTGAAAAAGAGTTGGATGAACGAGTAAAATATTTTGAAGAAAAAAATTTACTTCTTGAAGCACAACGTATTCGCATGAGAACAGAATATGATCTAGAGATGCTTCGGGAGATTGGGTTTTGTAATGGAATTGAAAATTATTCAAGGCATCTTTCAGGCAGAAAACCTGGTCAACGTCCATGGTGTCTGATAGATTTCTTCCCTGACGACTTTTTACTTTTTATTGACGAAAGTCATGCGACACTGCCTCAGCTTGGAGGAATGTATCATGGAGACAGATCGAGAAAGCAAAAACTCGTTGACTTTGGATTCCGTCTACCTTCAGCACTCGACAATCGACCACTGAAACCTGAAGAATTTAATGCACTCACCGGGCAATCAATATATGTTTCTGCGACTCCTGCCTCCTTGGAACTTGAAAACTCATCTGTTGTTGTGGAACAACTAATTAGACCAACTGGTTTACTGGATCCAGAAATGGAAGTAAGGCCCATTAAGGGTCAAGTTGAGGACTGTATAAGCGAAATTAAAAAGATTATTAAAACTGGTAGTCGAATTCTTGTGACCACATTAACGAAAAGGATGACAGAAGATCTGGCTGAATTCCTTCGTGACCAGCAAATAAAAGTTGAATACCTTCACTCCGATATTGATGCAATTGAAAGAGTTGAAATTTTAAGAAATCTTAGGTCAGGTACAATCGATGTTTTAGTAGGTGTAAACCTTCTTAGAGAAGGTTTAGATCTTCCCGAAGTTGCTCTAGTAGTTGTCCTTGATGCAGATAAAGAGGGCTTCCTGAGAAGTGAGACAAGTCTTATTCAAACTGCGGGTCGTGCTGCTAGACATGATAAAGGAAAAGTAATTTTTTATGCAGATGTAATAACTAAATCACTCGCTAAGACATTACAAATTTGTCAGTACCGACGAGATAAACAGATGGCTTATAATTCAAAACATAACATTACTCCTAAAAGTGTAGTTCGTCCACTACAGGAGAGTCTCCGAGAGCAAGATGAGAAAGAAGAAAACATTTTAACTGTTTCAGAAGATACATCCCCTAAAGAAGTTAAAAAACTTCTTAAAGAATTAGAGAGAGAAATGCTGACTGCTGTTAAAAAACTTGAGTTTGAAAAAGCTGCTTTGCTTCGTGATCAGATTTCATTTTTGAAGGATGGTAAGAAAAATTTTAAAAAAGCAAAAATTGGTGGCTATTCAGGCAGGAAAAAATATGGGAAAAGAAAAAGATATGGTAACAAAAATTCATAATCTTAAATTCCTTATTATTATACTTTTTCTTTTTCCATTTTTTCTTAAAGGAGAACTAACTTCCAAAAAAAAATTATTATTTTTCTTTGATAAAATTGAAGTACGAGGAAGTGTGGATGTCTTCCTGAAAAAAGGAAAAAGACTTCGAGAAGTAACCATTTATGCTGATTCATCTATTATCGATAACATACAAACAAGTGTAAGTCTCAAAACTCTTTATATTGACGCAAACAACACCTACTCGCTAGCTCGTCGAATCCCTTTTGTCAGATTAAAAGCCGAAAGAAAATACCCAGTTGAAATAATTGTTTCTGTAGAAAAATTAAAAGAGATCAGGTTGTTTGAAAACTCCAATTTGACTGCCGAGCAATTAACCAGTGACAATCTTAAGATTGTTTCAGAGAGCACTGGCAAATTTCACCTAGAAAATTCAACCGCGTCAAAAATAGATGTTATACAATTGGGAACTGGTGAAGTTATATTAAAAGGAAAAGATACTAGAGAAATAGAGATTAAAAATACTGGAAACGGTAATTTATTTGCTTCTGATTTAAATACTGAAAGAGCAACTCTTATTCATTTGGGAACCGGAAATATCCACCTTGCACCAACTGATTGGCTCGATGTTAGGATTTTGAATTCAGGAAACCTTATATTACACTCAAAACCCAAGAATCTTGTAATAGATCAAAAGGGAACTGGTTTGGTTAAGGATATTTTACCAGACGCGGAATCCTTCTATGAAGATAAGCCAACGAATCAAAACTAAAGCTAAAATTTAAACGATAAAAGTTTCACCTTCAACAGCGGGACGCACGCCTTCTCGCTCTTTAGCTACTTCTTTTGCAATTTCATCCATCTTATCATCATTGTGTGAGGGATCATGATGAAACAGAAAAGTTTGTTTAACATTGGCAACATTGGCAACTTTCACTGCTTCTTGCCAAGTTGAATGCCCCCAACCCTTAAAGTTTGGATAACTCTCATCAGTGTATGCAGCATCATAAATCATGACATCAGCATTTTCAGCCAGAGCTACAACATTTTCATCAATTCTTCCTTCAAAGTGTTCAGTATCAGTACAAATTGCTATTACTTTTCCTTCAAACTCTATTCGATATCCACAAGCACCATTGGGGTGATTCAATTGACCGGTTTTAATGATTATTCCGCCATCTAAATCAAATTCATGACCACAACTATAATCATTAAATGAACAAGCTTTTTCAATAAGAGAACTTGGAACTGGAAAAACCGGATCTTTCATAAGCATGGTACCAATTATACCATGTAAATCATATTTATCGCCGGCTAAATGTCCTGCATGTAATCTGACATTGCTATTGCCATTATAAAGTGGAGCAAAAAACGGCAAACCTTGAATATGATCCATATGTGTATGAGTAAAAAACAAATCCGCATCCAATAGATTGTTTTCCTCTAACATTATTTTTTTTCCAAGTAGTCTAATACCAGTCCCTGCATCAATAATCACTCTTTTCTCTCCGCAAAAAATTTCAAAGCAGGTGGTATTACCACCGTACCTCACAGTATCAGGACCAGGACAAGGAATGCTTCCACGTGTCCCCCAAAATTTAATGCTTAGAGAGGTTGGGCTAATCATAGATTTAAGCTGTTATTACAAATAAACTAATTATTTATGGCAACAACCAAAGATGTAACATTTTACATCCTAATCAATCTTCCCGATCCAACCAATTCCCATTTTCATCTTGATAAGAATCAGTAAAAACCCCATCTCCCCAGTCGTATAGACCTTTAAGAGCAAATCCATTTTTGAACTCCCCAGTATAACTAGTGCCATCTCCAAAATCTAGTGTTCCAAGACCATTTTTTTCCCCATCAACCCATTTACCACTATAAACTACACCGGAATAGTCACTTTGAACTCCTTCCCCATGAGGTATTCCCTCAAGAAATTCTCCAGAATAAACTGACCCATCAGACTCCCTAAGTATTCCGTATCCAGAAAATTTACCGTTTTTAAAAGAACCAGTATATAGTATATTGTCATTCCCAGTCAGGATTCCTTGTCCATGATATTCATTATTTTCAAACTGACCGCTATAGTGTTCTCCTCCAATTAATTTTATAGAACCCTGATCGAACATACCCTGATCTTTAAATGTCCCTGAATATTCACGCCCGTCTTCCGTTTTCATGTAACCCTCACTTAGGTATTCATTATCCCAAAGACCGGACATAATAACGCCACTATTAGCAATATACTCACCAACATGAAAATTGTCATCCTTCCAATTTCCAACTAATCGTGTACCGTCCTCCAAAATAAGAGTACCAAACCCATCTCTTTTACCACTCTTCCAATGACCGACATACTGATCCAAATTATCGACAGATTTATATCTCATAGTTCCATGACCATGAGCTAAACCATTTTTGTGCTGACCTTCATAAATATTGCCATCAAGAAACTCATGCGACCCAAACCCATTTGGTTCACCCATGACAAGTTGACCTTCATAGATCGATCCATCTTTAAAAATATGTCGTCCTTCGTTAGCTTCCCTTTTTAAAGTAACTGACTCTTTTGACGATAATGCAGGGTTCAATTCCTCACTCTCAGATGAACAACCCAACAACAAAAATAGCTTAATAGATAATAAGAAAGAATGATATTTTAGATTTTTTTTGAAACACACTTCAGTAACTTATACTTTTACTAACTTGAAAAATACTACTTACTATAGAAATTGCAACTAATGCAACTAAAGAAAAAGCAAATCCTAAAGCTCCACCCGAAACCAAAGTTGTCATGGTCTTTATCTTCTTAGTAAGTTGTAGACGAAAAGAATTACTACTATCTTCCATACTATTTCCGAGGTTACCAGTCCTTTCACCTACCTCAAGTATATCCAGTTGCATCAATGGCATTAGTTTAAATTTTCGAAATGCATCAGGTAAAGATTTTCCTTCATTAACTAGAGCTCTTGCCGAACGAAACTTAAATCTAATATACCTATTTTTTATAGTTTTTTCACACAATCGAAGATTCTCAGTTAGCCCTATACCACTCCAAATCAAAGTGGAGAGAAGACTGGCAAGCTGAAACATCTCAGATAAAAACAGAATATTACCAAAGAGAGGTAATTTTAAAAGAGATTGGTCAAATGCCATACCTCCTTTTTCAGTTTTGCTCCATTGTAAAACAGATGCACTTGCAATTAAAACACCGATTAGAAAAAATGGACCCACAGCCAAAACCCAATTCGATCCATTGATTAAGATCTTTGCCATCAAATTTAGCTCCCCTCCAAGCGAAGCTAACATCTCTTCAATTTGAGGTAATAAAAAAAATAAAAAAAACAAAACAACACCAAATGCTATAACGCCTACAAAAACAGGATAAGCCATACTTCCTAAAACTTTACTTCGAATTTCCCTTTTTTCTTCCAAATGGGATATTACTTTCTTCAAAATAGGAGATAAATTACCTGTAGCCTCTCCAGCCTCAATTACAAAACTTGAAGATTCACTAAAATATTGTGGCAAGTTTCTCATCGATCTGGAAAGTGTTTTCCCCTCGGCCAACTCTTTCCATAAAACACCTGCAATTTCTTTCTGACCTGGATCAGATAATCTTTGATTGAGTAGCTTAACCGCATCAGCCACTGGCATGCCACTGCTATGAAGTTCTAACAAACGTTTTAAAAACTCTAATCCAACTTTTTCGCCCTTCCCACTAAGTCCACTCTTCTTTTCATTACTTGCTTTCTTAAGCAGGCTTAAATTCTTTTTTGATTTGGCTGATTTTTTTTCAGTGCTTCCGATTGATTTTACACTAACTGGTGTCAGTCCATTTTTTTTAATTTTTAAACGTGCTTCTTTTATGTCATTAGCAACGATTTCACCAGAGGAGGTTTTACCTCGAATATCAATCCCAACATAACTAAAACGAGACATAAAAATAAAATTATATTTCCACGGTAAAATCGACCTCTTCACTGGTCTCAACTACAGAATCTGCATAACGAATAACCTCATCTATTGTAGTTAAACCTCTCTTTATTTGATTCCAACCACTCGACTGTAAGGTACTCATTCCTTCCCTTAGAGCAATCTCTCTAATATCAGGTGCCGAGGCACTCTTTATGACCAGACTGTGAATAGGATCGCTCATCCTCATTAATTCAAAAATTCCCACTCTTCCACGATATCCAAGATTTTGACATTCAGGACAACCAACTGCTTCATTGACTTTATTTTTATATTGTAACTCGGATTCGTTCACATCCAAAAGAGCAAGAGTCGCAAGAATTTCTTTATCAGTTTTGGTTGTTGGCTTTGCACATTTTCCACAAAGCCTGCGAACCAACCTTTGTGCGATAACCATTTCTACTGATGAAGCAATTAAAAATGGTTCAATTTCCATGTCAATAAGGCGAGTAATTGCACCAGGTGCATCGTTTGTATGCAAGGTACTCAGAACCAAATGCCCAGTCAAAGATGCCCGAATTGCAATATCAGCTGTTTCACGGTCTCGAATTTCTCCAACCATTATGACATCAGGATCCTGCCTTAAAATTTCTCTTAGAGCACTTGCAAAATTAAAACCAATTTCAGAATTCACCTGTGTTTGATTAATACCAGCAACTTCATACTCAACCGGATCCTCAACAGTCATTATTCTACGTTCAGGCTTATGTATTCGGCGAATAAAAGCAGTTAAAGAAGTCGATTTCCCAGAACCTGTTGGTCCAGTTACAAGAACAATTCCATGAGGTTTTTCGAGAACTGAAACAATATTTCTCTCGTCATTATCAAGTAATCCAAGCTCTCGCATAGAGAGAGGTTGAGACTTTTCATTTAGAAGACGGAGACTAATACTTTCACCATATAATGTAGGCAAAGTAGAAACTCGAATATCAAGGTCACTCTGTCCTTGAGAAAAAGTTATTCGACCTCCTTGAGGACGCCTTTTCTCAGAAATATTTATTCCGCTCATTATCTTAATTCGAGAAATGATTGCATCCTGAAAACTTCTCAAATTATCGGGCACTCGAACGGGAACTAACTGGCCATCAATACGATAGCGAATCTGAAGAGTATCTTTATGGGGCTCAAAATGAATATCAGTTGCTCGATCTACTATTGCCCTTTGGATTACTTCGTTAACAAAGCGAATTATAGCTGCGTTTTGATCTTCTAAATCATCATTTTCTTCCTCTTCGCTATCTTCGTCAAATTCTTCGTCATCGAGACTGTCTGCACCAACACCAAAATTCTCAGTTATTGCTCTCGATATCATTTCTGGAGAACCTAATCTCCAAAGCGGTTTTAGACCCGAAACTGCATAAACCCAACGACTCATCCGCTCAGATGGTGGCCATGGAGTTACTATACAGAGTTTGCCTTTGTCGCTTATTTCTGTTGGTAGGCAGGAGTAATTATGAATTATCCGCATTGAAAGCAGCTTGGTCGGACTTTCAGGCAGCTCAAAATCTTTCACATATTCCAAATTGGTTTTTCGACCAATTTCTATCATAATTTCATCAACTGGTTTGGAATATTTTGATGCGAGCAATCGTGCTCTGTCTTCCTTCGGTGAATTCAAAATATTTAATCTATCCAAATCAGCTAATCCTGGCCACCAGTCCATATGCTCAAAAGATTGACTAAAATCAAATGCCAAACCTTGGTTTTCAGATTCTTCTTCATCCGAGTTTTCAGCTTCTTCGCTTAATTTTTTACTGTTACCCTTGATTCCAACCATATTGATTATTATTTCTTCGGTGGTATGGTAATTCTCGGAGGCACTCGATTATTAGGTTGTATTATCTGCCTTTTGGGAGAAGAAATTTTAGAGTTAGATGATGGTAATTTCTTAATCGGTTGTCCGCTTGGAACAGGTAAAACCATATTAGAAGAACTTTTTAATTTAAGAGAAAAACCACCACTTAATTTAACTTCTTCAGTTTCTTCATTATAACCAATGACTTCAACTATTCCTCCATCAAAGCTTTCTCCAATTTTCAACCAAGCACCCTTGTTTTTTTGACGATCATGAAGGCTAAAATACCATTCATTGCCATAGAAAAACATACCTCTAAATTCAATATTTGGATTTAATGGTTTGGGTGCAGGCGGAGTCGGTGCTTGACGGATAACCGTAGGCGGTTTGGCCTTGCGAGCACCAGGTCTTTCAAAAGGATTTACATTTTGAGCATATAGAACACTGCTAATAATTCCAATTAGCAAACAACCTGAAAATACTTTTCTCAACGATCGGAACATTTAATTTATAAGTTTGGCTTTCTCGATTGAGTATCTTTGCTAAAAGATGAATTTTTTTTCTTACCATCAATATCAGGCATTCCCAAAACTTGACCTGAAGGAGAACGAAATTTTGGTGCATACTCCCCCTGAATTCGATCATCAATGGTTTTAATATTTTCAGCAGTATCATCCTGATCGGCTTTGAAAATAGTTGGCTTTAAGAAAATGAGTAGCTCTGTTGGTGTATATTTTATACTCTTAGGTTTAAAGAACTTTTCACCTAAGTAAGGAATATCACTTAAAAGGTTATACTTTGACTCCGTTGAGTCGACTTGTACTTCCTGCAATCCACCCAGAACGATAATTTCTTCATCCCGAATAGTTACAAAAGATTTTGCCTCTCGGACTTTTTTTCCTGGGGCACTTTGCCCTTCGTATGTATTGCTTTGAGTTTCATCAAACTTTTCAGCTTTTACCTCAACTTCCATAAAAATCGACCCTTTTGAAATAATCGATCCATTTTCATCCATTAAAGGTAATCCAATTTTTGGCTTTTTAATCTGTAATGAAGTCTTTGCTGTAATTTGTTGTAAATTTCCGCCTGATGATGTCCCAGTAGAACCGGCGTAAACATTTGGAATAACCAGAGACCTTTCATCCTCGATTAAAATATGTACCTCAGGAGCATTATGAGAAACCATTAGTGAAGGTGTCGAAAAAATCCTCACATCATTACGTTCTGAGGATAGTGAAAATATTTGGTCCCACCTAAGTCCTGTAAGTTTCCAATCCTCCATCTGAAAGGGCATGGTTGAATTGATTCCAGGGATTCCCAAAACTCCCTGAAAACTATTTGTTTCTTTAGGGGTACTAATCGTAGTAGAGCCATCTGATCCAGGAATATTAATATTTGTAACCTCACCGAATAAGTTTTCTCCACGTTCTCCTCTTGCATACTTTGACCATTCAAGACCTCCAAATAATGCATCTATACCACGTTGATTTTGTTCAGATAAATCTACCATAACAAATATGGTATCGATTCGAGCCAATGGAAGAGGCTCGTCTAGAGAGGAAATCATTTTTCCAATTTCTTCGATATCTCCTTTTGTTCCATAAACTAAAATAGCATTACTGCGTTCATCTGCAGATATCGAAATAAAATCACTAAACTCATGAGAACTGTCCCCACTATCAGGACTACTTGCACTTGGTGTACTATTGGAGGATGTTTTAGCACCCCCAGGGGTTGGTGGCTTTGGTGCATTATTAGCTTTAGCAATATTTGGAGTACTATTTTTTTGGAGCTTTTGTTTAATTTGCTTTTGATTATTTATTACTTCGTCTAAAATTTTCGTAATATCGAGTGCCTCTGCATGTTGCAGTTTGTATAATTTACTTGAAGTTTTCATCTTTACCGGAGCATCCAAGGTCTGCAAAACAAACTCTATCGTTGGAATATTCTCTTTTCTTGTAACAACTATTAATTTCCCTGTTCTCTCATCAGAGTCTACTTGTGTGGTTCCTCCAAGAAAAGCCTTTAGACTGCCCTCGATCATTGCCTTAAGTTTACCTTCCAGCTCCCTCGCACCTGCATGCTGAGTACTGTAAACGTAAAACTCTGTTCCTAATTCTTCAGCACTTATTGGTCGATCTATGGTCTCTAAAAGTTTTTCCATTCTTTGCAGATTCAGAAGAGAATCAGTAGCCAAAATACTATTTGCCTTCTCGAATACCAGAAGGGTTCCAACATTCGGAGTTGAAAAAGGATTTAATTGCTCTCTTACCTCAATCGCGGGTGCATATGCCAAGGGAAACATCTTAACATATATTCTCTGACTCGGTTTAAGTGCCAGTGCTGGTCCATCCAACCAAATAGGAACATGAACATTCATGCCTTGTGCAGGTACTGCTTTATAAAAGCGTTCATCAATTTTAGTAATACCAACACCATTCATTGCAAGTAAGCTTTCAAGCGCTCGTAAAGTTTCTCTCTTGGTCAAAATACTAAAGCTATCAAAATTTATTTTAACCGCAGGAAGATTTTGAGGTCTGAGTATATATCTTTGAGTAATCAACTGGATCATATCCAAGATTGAACCAGTATCACTATCCCTGAGCCTCAATCGCTCAAGAGGGTCATCAAGTCCATCAATAGAGGAGAGTTCAATAGGATCAGATGAGAGAAAACCTAAACCAAATTCAGATTCAGCAATTTCGCCTGGAAGGTTGGGCTCTGAATCAATTTGATTTAGGGGAACGCCTTGCCCGAAAGTAATTGATGTCGACAAGCACGAGAAAAAAACCCAACTACCTAAAATTTTCAAATAAAGAACACATTTAAATAATTTTGTTATCATAAATATAGAGAGTTACTGACTGGCAAACTCAACTGAACTTACGACAAAAAGAGCATCATAAGTTGTGGGTTCATAAGGCCTTGAAGGATATTTAGGTTCAATTTTTACTTCGCTTAAAAACATGTATGGACTCTCCTGTCGAATTAAACTAGCAAACTCATTAACATTTTCATAAGAAGCACGGGAAAATTTAATTCTAACCTTATGTTGTGAATACCTCTCCCTTTCTTCAGTATCTAATTCACGATAATCCCGCTGAGGATATACTTGCCTAGACAAAGCATCTGTACGATTTGTAAGATTTGTCTTATCGTAACTCTTATTTGCCTGTTCTAGTTTTTGTTGTTCCAAAGCTCGATCGATATCAGGCTTCAAATTAATAACCATTTTATGTCCATCAATCATTGTTTGGGTAGTCTGCCACTCTTGATAAATCAAAACTCCGCTCTGGAGAATTTTAAATAAGCAAACAAATGCAACAACCCAAAGAGAAATCAAGAGGAGAGTCTGTTCTCGATTATTGAGTTTAAAGAAAATTCTTTTTACCGAATTCATCCTTCGAAATTATTCAACTTATTTAAATCAGAACCTTTTAAAAATGCTGATTTGACGGATTCTTGTTCAATTAAATTAAATTCAATATCAAAAGTAGTTTTACCTTTCGCACTTTTTATTTCTCTTTTTTCTTCTCCTGATCTGCCTTGACGAATGGTTGCTACATTATTCTTTTTCAGATTTTCAATAAAGTTATTGATTACCTCAATTGTTTTGCCCTCTCCTTCCAGTGCAACTTCATTTCGACTTTCAAAATGAGCCATTGAAAACCAAAGATTAGGGTTATCCTCGGACCCTCCTCGATATTGGGCAAATCTTATTAGAGCACCAAAAGGATCAATGCCGCCTAACTTATTCTGACGCAGTTTTTCCAAAAGTTTTTGAGACTCAATGACAAGTGGTACTTCGGCTGCCATTTTTTGGCTGAGTAATTTTTTATCTTCTAATTTAACTCCCATGATCTTGATACCTGCAAATGCAAGTAAGATTGCTGCCATACCTACACTCCACGCAATGATGCCCTTCCAACGACCACGTGCATTACTTCTATTTTTTTGCTCAGAATCTTTGAATTCACGATGTCTTAAATCACAAGTCCACAAAGCATCTGCATCCACAAAAACATCTTGGTCCGTGTCTAGATCTGCTTCTTCACCATCCATCCACTCATGTTCAAATTTAAAAAATCCATCCTTCGTTCTCGAAACATCATGAGCAACCAAAATATCTTTAGAAATCTCATACTTTTCCAAATCGAATAAAGAAATTAACTTTCCTCTTGCATGCTCAACTGCTTCCTCTCCCTCGCTTTCATCTAAAGGCAAAGAATAAAGTACATCCGGAATAGTTGAATCTGTCTGAAAAGCACCTGCTGAAAGCGTTTCCTCAAATAACAGAAATGACAAAGTTGGTTTTGTGTACTCTTTCCCAAGCATTGAAATGAATGATGGGAATACACGCCTAAAATATTGAAGATTCTGCCAACCCATTTGCCTGAGTTTTGCAAGAGGGGTTCCGAAAATAAAAATTTGCCTATTCTGCTCATTGGCTTGAAACCCCCAGGCCAATTGATCTGCTGGATACGGAGATAAATTTCCCTCATTTAATACAAATTCTATAAAATCCTCGTATTTATCCGGCTTAAGAGAAGCTGGTATATCAATAGTGTCGCAAAAAAAATGCTCTCCGGGAATACGAAGTGTAATTTCTCTAAGTTCGCCAGCTGGGAACTCAATCGATTTATCTGAGGGGTCAGCCATAGAAATGGTTATAATAATTTAGCAAATCTTTCATCATCAGTCGATTAAATTCTCGTTTTCTCTCAATGCAAGAACTCGAAAAGGCAATTTCATTCTGGTATTTTGCTGACTTCTTGGCTTGAGCTTCGTATTCCCAGAGTTTTTTTTAGGCGCTGCACCTTTAATGTTAGTTCTAGCAAGAATTGCATGTAATTTAAAATTAGCTTTACCCTTGGAAACATCAACTAAAACTCGCAAAATTGTCGAAGTAACTCCTGTACTCACCGATCGATACTGCCTCATTTGGCTGAGTAATGGATTATTCATACTTTTAAAAAACGGCTCACCTGAAATCGAATTTGGCCCATCAATCAATTCCTCATAAAGATTATCATCATCACCACATAAAAACCGGGTAAGAAAGGGTGAAGCGGTATTGATATTTACAGGTCCATCATGAAAAAAGGAAAAACTGTCTCGAAAATTTTTCATATGTATTGTTTCGCTTCCATCTTTACGGAAAAATAGACCTGAATCGTCAGGAAGTTCCTCATCATATCCAAATCCTTTTATCATTCGAAGCTCTTCAAAATTTTCAATTTTTTTTCCAGGCGTGAAATAAGAAAATTCAAGATCTTCGTAATAATCATCCTCTGCACCCTCATCTCTTTCTTCATCATCTGCATCCTGCCAGTCTATCAAACTGTCGTAAAATGGTTGTCCGTCATCCTCGTTAACCAACGAATCATCATCTGACCGCATCAATGCAAATAGAGAAACCAAATCTTTTTCTTTCATAGAATTTAAAGAGGCTTTACCAGATTCATCTATCAAAGTAATTGACCACTTAATCGAAGGATCAAGGGAATTTAATCCTGAATAGCTCAAAGGATCCCCCCAACCTTGAGATGGTGAATAAAGTGTTTTCTCAATCGTACTAAACTCGTTCAAGACTCCGATTGCCAAGTTCAATGCAGAATGTGCATGAACTCGTAAATCATCACGCTTATGGAACTGACTCACATGTCGTAACTCCTGAACAGTTTCTTCCATTAAACGCATACATAAAACCGACAACAGAACGATTAAAGCCAATATAAATACTAAAATTGAACCTTTATTATTTGATTTCATTAATAAGGTTCCTCCTCTATTCCACTGGGTGAAACTTTACGAATTGGCAGAGTTAAAGTTCTCTCCAAATCCTCATCAGGCCAAGAAAAAACTAATTTCATAAAATCTGGAATTCGATACTTTCCAGTCTGAATATTTTCTTCCAAATCGGTAACAATTTCCCATTCTTTTAAATCATCAGAATTCGCATTCTCTTCCCCATAATAACAATAAAATATTTCTGTACAAAAAGGGCTTATTTTAGTTTTAAACAAATCATCTTCATCCTCGGGTTCCATTTTCCCCTCATCATTTTTCTCCAACTCCTGAAGTTCGCTGTACCAAAGTAAACTAAGTCCCTCACCTTCTTCAAAATGAAAGAAGCAATGAACACGGCTAACAGTACCGACTGGCCATACAAGAAGCGGCGGCCCCTCTCTTAGGAAAAAATGGATGAGTGGATCTTCAGAATCAGAATATCCAACTGGCCTTTGCAAATCCACAGCATGATCACCTGCCCTACTCAATGTAGGCAAAGTTGCTTCTTCGATAATTGCTGAAAGGAAATTGGCTACACCATTTACATGGGCATCAAAAGCATCTCTAGTCGCTGGTCTATTCGCCCATGCGTTAGAAATTGTTATGAGCAAAGAAGTAGCCGCAGTCAGTACGAGACCACCAATTGCCAAGGCGAGTAATACCTCAACCATAGAAAATCCTTGCTTCTTATTCACAAATTTTTCCTAGTCCTCTGCATTTCCTCAATCTTATCTCTTTTGTCTTCCAATAAACGACTTCTATCAGCTGAAAATTCACTGTGGGTTCCCCAACCCGGTCTGAAGAGATACATATTTGATATGCGTTCACCAGAATCAACTCTAAGTTCCTCATTACCTTCATAATCAAGAGTTAGAGTAACAAGATACAAATCTAAAACATCTGTCATTTCAACTTCTGCTTCCCATCTTACTTCTCCCATTGACAAGGCTTGTATATCTCCACCATCCATCAATTTTTCATAATCAGACTCCTTTAAGATTTCGCTCCTCACCCATAATAAATCCTGTTCCATTTCTCGTGTATTTTTCATCACTCGAATTGTTTTGGAGGCAATAAATGCACCATCTACCAGATAAACTGCTGAAAGTCCAAAAAGAGCCAAAGCGATCAATACTTCTATAAGCATAAAACCACCTGCAGTTTTTATTATTAATTTACGCTTCACTTATCAGTCTTTAACGAATACCCAGAAAAAGGATCAAAATGTATAACAGATTCCTCACCCCTAAATTTTATTTCAGCAAAAAAAGGCACACTGCATCCTGAGTGAAAAAAAACCCGCTCCATATAAAGTTCATCTTTATCATATTTCGTATCGCCCCCGCCCTCTCCAGCCAAAGGACCGATTGCATAGAACTTTATTTCTGGAATAAGAGAATCATCCCGAATTTTATCATTTATTTTTTGATAAACTTTATGAATTGCAAGCCTCCCTCCGGATGCATCCTGAACAAGAAATGTAGCATTATCTTCAAAGTAACTTAAATAGCTCGCTTCCTTAGATTCACTGGCATGGTAAACCGCATCAAGAACTGCCTTTTTCAAAACCCGATCAGGTGGTTCAAAATTTGCACCCACGATAAATGAACCCGCATTTCCTGCCACTATGCCAACCAGCACAGCAACCAGTGCAAGAACTAGCAGTACTTCAATTAAACTAAAGGCACGCTTTCGATTAATCGAGTGTGCCCTGTTCAACTTATTTTCCGGTATCCCAATTTCCAATCACTGTTCCATCTGGAGCAGTAGTGGAAATGTCGAAACTACCAGTATTTTTGGTTCCTGGATATTGGTAGACATAAGGTTTCCCCCATGGATCCTCTAAATCTGACGCACGCTTAACAAATGGAGGAATACCATTAGGAGGAGTCTTCAAATCATTAATGGTTTTAGGATACTCACCAACTAATGCAAAATAACTAGTAACATAAGCTTCACCTGTACTGTTTACCCAGGTCTGAGCAGCCTTGACTTTTCCACCGCCAAAAATTTCACCTAAATTTGACATTGCTAATCCGGCAACAATGCCAATCAGTGCAAGGACAATTAAGATTTCGACTAAAGTAAATCCGCGCTTAGATGAAATCCTTTTAATAGAAGTATTTGAAGATCTATTCATCAATCAAATATAGTTGATCTAGCTTACTTTTGGCAAGCCTGTTGAAATAAAACAAAATTACTAGCTTTTCTATCAGGAATATTCTTGCCTTTAATTCATATAATTAACATGCATAATTTATGACACTTTTAGATTACCTGCCGGTTCTTATCCAAATTGTTTTGGCTGTCGGCATGGGTTTTGGTATTTTATTTGCCAGCCACCTATTTGGTCAAAAAGCAATTGCCGGAAAAATTAAAGATTCTCCGTATGAATGTGGTCTCGCGTCTGATACAAAAGGAGAAACCCGTTATTCAGTTAAATTTTATGTAACTGCAATGCTCTTTATTCTATTCGATATTGATGTTGTTTTTCTTATTCCATGGGTATTAACCCATAGGGATTTGGTGGTAGCGGGCATCCCAATTCTCGGGCCTATGCTCTTTTTCACTTTCATTCTTGTTGTCGGTTTGATCTACGAATTGAAAAGTGGTGCACTCGAGTGGGAAAAGTAATTTACAAACTTACACCCATTTCACGGGTTCTAAACCCGACATTCTTTCGATTAATTAAATAATGCACATCGACCGATATATTTCTGTTAATCGCATTATTGATATATCGAATAAAGATTTAGTTTCTGCATACAGCGAATTACTCGACACTTTCTCAACTCTTTTGCCAACTCCGGCAAAAAGAAAAAATGTTCTTAAAGAACTTGTTAATCGAGAACAATCACTGACATCATACTTGGGTGAAGGAGTTGCCCTCCCCCATGCCCGAGTTCCCATGAAAAGACCTTATGCCTTGGCAGTAGGTAGATGTCCGACTGGTTTATCCTTTCAGGGAAAAGATAGTTACGAAGATGTACGTTTTATCTTTCTCCTTCTTGCAAATGAGAAAGCCAAAAATTATCTATCATTTTTGGCCGCCCTGGCTCGATCCTTTCAGGACAGCTCAGTCATGGATCAGTTATGGATGGCAAGAGGAAAAAATGAATTCCGTAGTGCTGTCAAAAATGCCTTTGCTGGAACAGATGACAGACCCGCCCGACGCAGAACAAAATTCAATAAGCTTTTAACCGACGAAGCTGCTAAAATCGCCAAAGCAGCTGAATGCTCAACAATTCTAATTTTTACTGATGTCTTCCCTCCTAGCTTGGCACCAAGGATGACATTCTCGGGATTTAATGTTGTCTTAGCTGGACAGGATCTGACTGATGACGACAAAGATCACCATCGGGCAGATGCCACACTTGCCGTCCGTGCTCTATCCCGTGCCCGACTTTCACAATTACGTGCGGCAATTCTACTTGGTTTAACTAGGGATATTTTCGGATTTCAAGACCGGGTTTGTTGCGTGGGGGGAATTCCGGGAAGCGGCCAACTGGACACAGTTTTGGTGGTTGATGTGGATGAGGAATTCGAATCTGTCATCGGCCATGGTGAAGACATGTTGCCACAGGATGTATCTGCCGAAGCTTTGGAAAGAATTACTGCAATTGCAACAGACCTTGCAGCAGAAGGACGGGAAGGAAAATCAATTGGTGCAATGTTTATTCTCGGGGATCATGAGGAAGTAAGCAAACGTTCAAAACCATTAATCCTGAACCCATTTCACGGCTACGATGAAGAAGATCGCTCCATATTAAACCCCTTCATGGACGAAACAATCAAAGAGCTTGCCCTCATCGATGGTGCATTCATTCTCAGAGGGAATGGAGTTGTCGAATCCGCTGGTTGCTTAATTCAGGCAAAAGCCGACGGAATCATTTTACCCGGTGGTTTAGGCACACGGCATGCAGCAGCTGCAGCAGTTACCCATGTTACTGATTCCCTTGCTTTGGTAGTTTCCTCCTCCGGGCAAGTCACATATTTCCGAAAAGGCCAGATGTTTACCCTGTTTGACAAATCAGAAGGTCGGGCGTTGTAATTGCCAAATGCTTGAAACTGAAAAATCTAACCCGCTTAGAGTTGGCTTCTTTGGTGGAACATTTGACCCACCCCACAACGGACATGTTGCGATTGCCAATCAGGCAATTGACAAAGCCGGACTTGACCTGCTTTTTTTTTGCCCCGCCTATCATGCCCCACTTCGGGATAAACAACCCATACTCTCTGGTAAGATTCGCTTAAAAATGCTTAAACTTATCACTGATCAGAATGATAAAATGGAAATTTCTGATTTTGAAATTAGACAAAATAAAATCTGCTATACCTACGAAACACTACTTGAAATTAAATCAAAGTTTAATTCTGACAGATTAATGGTTATACTTGGTTCAGACCAATTCCACAAATTATCAGATTGGAAATTCAATCAGGAGCTTGCACAAATTAGCCATTTTCTCGTTTTTACCCGAGATACTCATAATGTTTCCCCTCCCTCCATCCCTAATCTTTCATATCAACTCATGAAAAATGATCTTATTCATTGTTCATCAACTGAAATTAGAAACCGTATGCAAAAAAAAATGTCCGTAGAAAATATGGTACCATCATCTATCCTAAGCACATTAGAAGAAGCCTTTTACAATAATTGATCCAACTCTATGACTTTTACACTACCCAAAGAAAAAAGTACCCTTTCAAAAAATCTAAAGATTGCCTGCGACGCTTTGCTGGATAAAAAAGGCGAAGACTTAAAACTTTTATATTTTGGAGAAAAATCATCGTTAACTGATTGCTTCATAATTGTCACAGGCAATTCTAATCCTCACATAAAAGCACTCCAAAATAATGTCGAAAAAAACCTCAAGGAAAATCAAATTGAAGTATTTTCAAAAGACCGTTTTCAACCAAGTGGATGGTTGGTAATCGATGCTATTGACTTCGTTGTACATATTTTTTCTTCCGAACAGCGGGATAATTATGCCATTGAACAATTATGGAAAGATGCCGAAGAAATCGCTCTGGAAGATCTCTGAAATCTCTTACAATATTAAAAAATCCCTATTGACCAAATCTGAAACTTTTAAATCTTTGGTCATAATTTCCTTTTTTAAACATATTACTTTTATATAGAAAAAAATCTAAACAAATAAACCCTATGACAAACCGAAGATCCTTCCTCAAACAAGCTTCTATTGCCTCTGCACCTTTCATTCTACCTTCCCACATTT
>MDSZ01165908.1_pt1 | contig 22377 bp, 16 predicted proteins | sample 811201 | NCBI WGS metagenome assembly MDSZ01 (sample SAMN05326647, study PRJNA326480) | marine metagenome | isolation source: seawater | place: Indian Ocean: North | collected 2010 | reverse complement strand
TATGAAAAGCTTTAATAAGAACTTCAGTATCTCCAGATGTTTTAAATTCATATCCAAAATTTATTAACTCCTCTCTGAGTTCTAAATAGTTATATATTTCGCCATTAAATATCAATTCAATATCTTGAAATTTAAAAGGTTGATTTGAAGCCTCAATATCAATAATGCTTAACCTGTGATGACCTAAAAAAGTTTTATTGACTTTATCTAAACTAAAACTTGTCGCATCGGGGCCCCTATGTTTAATTTTCTCATGAATATTAAATAAAAGTTTTTGTTTTTTATTTGAAATTTCCTCGCTAGAAGATAAAGCCGTAATACCACACATTTTATTTAATTTATTTCCTCTATTAATTGGATAAATCTAGATATTGAAACAAGAGCGAACAAAAATTGAGCTCCTTGTTGCTTCCCTTCAATTGTTTCACGAAGTAATTGATCGACTTTAACCCAATCTAAGGCATTTAGTTGGTCTCTAACTTTTTTATCACGGAAGCAATTATTTAATTTATTCTGAAGAATTAAAGACTGTCTTAAATAATCATTTAAATCTGGCCAAGTTCTATCCTCTGCAATTGGTCCACGGATATTAGGATTACGAAAAAATCTTCTCCTAAACATTCTAAATATTAACTTTAAAGTTTTTAAAAGAGGTGAATCAGAGGCAGGGAATAACCAGTTAGAAGTGGGCACTTTCCCAATCTTTGATTTTGATAGAAGAGATCTTGGCAAAAAAGCATTTATCCTCATTGAGTGGGGTAATGCTAAAAAGAAATCAAACAAATCATTATTAAATGAAGGTGTTCTAACATTACAAAGCACACTTTTACTATCAATATTTGGTCTGGAATAATGTCTTCCTATTGTATCGATTAATAACATATCCCATTTATCGGATATTGTAGAAAAATCGTGAGAATATTTACTTACAATATCTTCTATTCTTAATTTCAATTCATTGAAAATTTTATCCCTATTATCAGATTTTATATATTTATCAACTTCTATACCTTTAACCCTATATGGAACATTTTTTATAAAGTCATGAGCAAATGTTCCTTTAATTTTTCTATATTTTTTAAAGAAAGTTGGTTTACCAAATAATTTCACCCATTCTGTTGGAAGATAAGAGCCTTGAAAGAAGTAATCAAGTCCGTGTCCATGGATAGCAATTTGATTTTTATTGATTATGTTATGATTTATCCCAATAAAAAATGCGTCCAAAAAGCTGTGAAAGCCTCCACAAATTTTAATAGCCTCATCAAAATGGTAAATTAAATGGTCATTAGAAAGTTGGCAAAAAATAAATTTCTGTTTTTGTAAATCAGCACATCTTTTTGCTATTTGAACCTCTAAATTATTTGAATAAGATAGTGTATAGCAAGTTATTTTCTTTTTAACTAGGGATAAAACAGATCTACTATCATGGCCCCCAGATAAAAAAAGAATTATCTCTTTATTTTTAATATTATTAATAAGACTTTCGATAGACTTCTTTAAAATTCTTAAATATTGATTTACTGCCTTTTTTTTTGAACTATATAATTTTTTTTCAAAGTTAGGAAGCCAGTAGCATTTAAGACTTAAATCATTAAAACCTAATTTTAAAATACTTGCTGGAGGTAAAAACTTAGAAATTTTATCGTATGTATCATAACCAAAAATTCTATTCATCCTTATTACGTCATACATTACTTTTTTTGACCATTCGAATTTACCTTGAAGTTTTAATCTCTTTGCAATTAAAAAATATGAACTAGAACAAATCAATTTATTTTCAAAATTTGCATAAAATAAATTTATACCGTTGAACCTATCTGAAATAATAAAAATTTTATTTATCTTTTTCAAGATAATCAAAATCAAAAATTGTCCATCTACATTTCGAATCTTGCTAAAATCATCATTGCAAATTGAGTCAATTAAAAAAGAAATATTTTCTTTATTATTAAATAAAGGACATCCCCAAACGATTGAATAATAAGATTCATTTTCAAAAAAATTAGGATTAAAATTGATGCCAAAATTATAATTTATAATACTAAAATATTTACTAACTTTAATAATATTTTGATCATTATATTTTAGTGAAGATTCTTTATTAAGAATTTCGAAATAGATTGCCTCTTCCTCAATTCTTGATGTTGTTTCAAATTTTTCTAAGTTTATATGATATTTTTCTTTATAATCCTTATTAATCATCTTCTATTTAATATGTTAATAATATTATTTTATTATAGCATTTATTAAAAAAATTCTATAAATTTAAAAAGACTAAATAATACTTTTTCAGTCAAAAAAATATAATATATTCTTCAATTAATTATTAAATTATTTGGTAAAAAAACTTTTTGATTTAATAATTGATATATATTTTTACATTAAAAGATAACTGAATATATTTAATAATTCGGATGTTATTATTAAAGATAGTGAAATCTTAATATTAGAATTATGAATAAAATTAATAATTTCTTTTTTACAGTTAAGAATAGAGGTTTATCCAAAGCTTTATATGCAACCAAACAAAACATAAATGGTTTTTTATTGAAAATATTGGGCAAAAGATATATCAAAAGGAATATTTATTCTTTTCAAATGATATTAGATCTTTATGACAAGGGTATATCTAGAGCATTATGGCTTTTTGGAGATAGAGAATTAGAACATAAATATTTACTTGAAAAGGTAATAAAACCAGGAATGACTATTTTAGATATTGGATCAAATATTGGTTATTACCCTTTAATGGAACTTAATTTAATAGGTAAAAATGGAAAATTAATTTCAGTAGAGCCATCAAATTCAAATATTGAACTATTAAAAAAAAATCTGAGTTTGAATAATTTTCATGAAATTGAAATTCATGAGGGGGCAGTTTCCGACAAAGAAGCTGAAAAAGATTTCTTTTTATCTACTCAATCAAATTTGAATACTTTTCACAATATCGGTACTGGGATAAACCATCTATCGGGAGAAATTGTAAAAGTAAAAACTCAAACTATATCGTCTATTTTAAATGGAAGAGCCGTCGATCTTATTAGAATGGATGTAGAAGGCCATGAAGTCGAAGTTTTAAATGGCATGATTTCCTCAATTGATAAATTTAGCAAGTTACCTATGATTATCTTTGAAACTCATATATCAAGATACACTAAAGATCATGATTTTAAAAAGACACTAAATGATTTATTCAATCTAAAATATAGAGTTAGTTTTGTTGGTTCTTCTTCTGCAAGAGGTTCAAATACAATTTCTGAATATGGTTATAAATCTATTAAAGATATAAAAAGTGATGGAGAAGAAAGAAAAATATTTAAAGACATCAAGAATAAAGATGCCATCGAGTTAATCTGTTTAAAAGGAGGTATTAGAACTGTTCTTTTAACGCCTTCTAATAAATAACCATAATTTTTTTAATGGGTAAAGAGACGTTAATTGTAATAAGCGGGAGCAATGCCCAAGGGGGGGCAGAGAATCAATTATGCAATCTAATAGAAAGATTAGAGCAATTTGAAATAGTTCTAATTTTTTTTTCTAAAGACTTTAATCTTGGTACTTTCAAAAAATTAAAACCTAATAAAAAAATCCTATTATTACCAATAAACTTGTCAAACCCAAAATTATTTTTAAAAAACATAAATAATCTTCTATCTATAATTAATTCCGCTAAAAAAAAAGTAATGATTCTTGGTTGGCTTGCAAAAGGAAACTTGCTAGGACTTTTTTTGGGGATAATTAAATTTAATAAAACAAAAGTTTTCTGTTCGCATAGATCACATTTCAATTTAAATCAGTCACTAAAAAGTAGTTTTCTGCTTTATGTTTCATTATTTATTTATAGGCTTTACCCAAAAAAAATTGTTCATATTATTAACTCTAAAGAAATAATATCCTCCTCAATTATCAGTTTTTTTTTAAGAAGCAAACCTATATTCATCGCAAATTCATTTGATTACAAAAAAATAGTTGCTGTATCTGAGCCTGATAGGAAAGATACTAAATATTTAAAACTTCTTGTAGTGGCAAGATTTAGCAAAGAGAAGGGATACGAATTTCTTTTTAAAGCGTTAAATAAAACAGTCGTACCATTTAAATTAAAATGTATTGGCAAAGGGTGCACATTTCAAAATAAAGCCTTTAAAGAATTATGCGAAAAATATAAAATTCATCCAATTTCTTTTGAAAAAAGTGAGGATTTAAGAAAAGAATATATAGAATCTGACTTTTTAGTTCAATCATCCTATTCAGAATCTTTCCCTAACGTAGTAGTTGAATCTATTTTAGTAGGTTCACCAGTAATAAGCACTCCAACTGGACCCTTTCAAGATATTCTTAAAAAATATAATTTGTTAACTAAAAGATACGATTTTATTGAACATGCAAATACCATAAATAATGCTTATAAATTAAAAGAAAATCACGCAAAGTATCAAAAAATCAGTTTCGATTTAAGATCTCAGATACAAAGTTATATAAATACTCAAGAAGAGTGCGCCAATGCATATAAAAAAGTATTATTAGATATATAGATTAAGTACAAACAATTTATATAATGAAAATTATAAATTTATCGAAAAATTTTAAAATAATTTCTAATTAATTTATATTCATGAAATTCAAAAAAGAGTCTTTAAATTTATTATATTTTGTATGGTCAAATATTAAAAATAAAAGAAAGAAGCAATTATTATTTATTCTCCCAATAATTTTCATTGGGAGTTTATCTGAGTCATTTACTATTGCAGCGGTTGTACCATTTCTATTGAATATTATTAATAAGAATTCTATTAATATTCAGAACAGATCATTTAGTTTTATAAGTGAAATTTTACCTGAAAATACAAATAATTTATTTTTATTATTAGTTTTAATAATTATTTTTTCTTTAACTTTTAGGATGCTTTCTATTTATTCTTATAATAAGTGGACAGCTTTAGTTGGATCAGATTTATCTTATAAAACGTTTTCACATTTCACAAACATTAAGTACTCAAGTTTTAAACAAACTAAAGAAACTGATATTACTAATATTCTTCATACATCAATAAATAATACATCAGCTTATATTTACAATTTAATAACAATATTTGTCTGCTTGATTACCTCTTTTGGCTTTATCTTTACTGGATTATTTCTAAATACAAAGTTATTTATAATAATTTTCTTATCATTATCAATGATATACGGTTATGTACTTTTTTATACTAAAAATAAACTTAATTCAATTGGTATAGTACAGCATAAATACATTCAAAATGCATATCAATATATTCATTATGCTTACGGTTCGTTTAAAGACATTAAATTAGAAAATAGTAGTAAAGAAATAAATAAAATCTATCTAGAGAACGATCTTGTAAGAAGAATAAGTGCTTCTCATAAAAAACTTATATCATCTTTTCCAAAAATAATAATTGAAGCCGCTGCTATTTTATTGGTAACTTCAATAATAATTTTTTTACACAATACTAAAAATTACAATCCTGAGTTTGGCTTAGATATTTTAATAATCAGTTTAATTTTCAGTAGGCTTTTGCCTGTTTTTCAACTTTTATTTAGTTCTTGGACATCATTAAAGGTATGTTCATTTTCTGTCCTACAACTTAAGAATTTCCTTGATGAAAGAAACCAATCAAATAATTATGATAAAGATAATACTGGAAAAAATAAATTTTTCGATAATTTTGAATTTCTAGAAATTCGTAATTTAACTCAAGAATATAATAAAAAAAACATTTTTGAAAATATTAATTTTAAAATTATTAAAGGGGAGTGGTTAGGTATTTACGGAAATAGCGGAGCAGGTAAATCAACTTTACTTGATTGTATGATGGGTTTATCTAAACCTAGCAAAGGAAGAGTTATTGTAAACAGAAAAGAAATTTACGAATCTAAATTTAATTCTTACTGGAGAGAAGCAATTTCTCATTGTGCTCCAGAACCTTTTTTAATTGAATCAGATATTATAAGTAATATTAAAACAATATTTAGTTCTGAAGAATTAAACCTAAACAGATTAAAAAAAGCGTGGTATTGTTCAGCTCTCGATGAATTTATTTCATTGGACTATGCATTAAGAATATATAAAAAAGATGATTTCAATTCTTATCATAAATTTCTTAAATCGTTTAGTAGTGGACAAAAACAAAGAATCGCGATTGCGAGAACTTTATATAAAGATAAGGAAGTTTTAATGCTTGATGAATTTACAAGTGCACTTGACTCAAATACCGAAAAATTAATTTTAAACCGTTTAAAAACAAATTATCCAGATAAAACATTTATAATTATTTCTCATAGAAAATATCCATTAGAGTTTTGCGATAAGTTGATTAAACTTTAAAATTAAATTTGAATTAATTAATTTTTAATCCAAATATGCTTTTAAGCCAGCAAGATAAACCCAAAAAAGAATTGCGATTTTACCATCATAATAAGGGATATCAAATAAATTAATCATCACAGAAACCAAAGTGGTAGTAAACCATGCTTTATTTATATCACTATTATTTTCTATGTGAAAAATCTTTATATATGACTTTATTAATAAATATACGATAGTTGAAATTAATAATAATGCAGGAAATATACCGTAATCAAAAGCAACTTGGATAAACAAATTATGGGTATGTTGGATATTTAAAAATCCTCCTCTTAATAAAAATATTGAAGAGAAACTACCAGCAAGCCAACCAAAAATTGGCCTTTCAATTATCAAATTTATAGTTTTAAAATAAAGTTCAATTCTTGGGAAGTTAACAAAATTTTTCAAGTTTAAATTCGTAATTTTTATAAATAAACTTCTTTCAAAAAATGATTCGGCAACCAACAAAAACTGAATTGGAAGGATTGGTTTCACATAAAAATAAATAGTAAATATTAAAAGTATTGATAGAAAAAGAATTAAAAAGATTTTAAAGCCAAACATCAAATAAAGTGTCAAAAAAATACTAAAGAATCCATTCCTTGAATCAGTTAATATAAGAAAATAAATTATTGCTGCTAGTAAAAGAAATAAAATAATTTTTTTTAAAATTTTTCTTGTTTTTTTTGAAAATAAATAAATTGAGAATGGAAGGATGGTAGATAGCCAATAAGCTGTATAATTAGGATTGCTAAATAAGCCTGATATCCCAACATTAGCAAGTCTATTATCTAAAACTAAGGGTTTTTGAAACCAGACAATTAAACCATTTAAAGTTGATAATGGACCAAAAATATTAAAGTGATATTGAGCAATGATTGATATAAAAACAGGAAAAGAGCCTGAAATTAATACTTTTATAAATTTTTCTCTTTGAATAGAGGTTTTCAAATAAAATTGAAAGGCTCTAAATGCCATGAAAAGTGGAATCCAATTAAATAGTGATACCCAGTTTGTAATTAACTCATAATCTGCAAGATAAAAAGATTCTGAAAAAATATTAGTATAAACGGTGCTAAGGATAAGTAAGATTGAAATTAAAAAAAAGATAAAGTTGTATCTTTCAATAAAGAATTTTTTCTTAAATTTAAATATCGCTATAAAAACTGATAAAAGTAAAAATAAACCAGATATTGGTAATGCTGAAGATAATAAAAATATACCTATTAAAAATGAATATTCCCCAATCGCAAGAATATTAATATTTTTTTTAATCATCAATTTGGAAGATCTCATTTATAAACTTAATATTGATATTTAATTTTATTTTCTTTCAGAAAATTATAAATTATTTCACTAAATGCTATTGAATACATCTTATGGCCAAGGTAATTAAGGTGACCTCCAGAAAATTTTATTCTTTTTTCATTAAAAGTATCAATAGAATTTAATCTAATATTAAAGTCTATAAATTTAATTCCATAGTTTTCAAACAATTGATCTAATTTATTGACTAGTAATTGTCTATTTTTAATTGCATTCTTACATTCAGAATTAGGAATTGGAATAGAATTTATTATGTAAATTTTTGAAATTTTTTGTAATTCATATGAATTACTTAGGTCTTCTAAAAAAAAGTTGAATACTTCGCTTGATTTGCTATAAGATTCATCATTAAATAAATTTAAATATTTTTTTATTTGTTTTTCCTTACATGAAGAGTATTCTCTATTATTTTCAAAATATTTTTTTTCGTTTTTCCAAAATAATGTTTTAAAATCCTCCTTCATCCTAAAGTAAATCATCCTCAATACTGAATAATTTTGTAATTTATTTAAAATATAGACAAAATTTTTGTCTTTACTTCTTTTTATCTGCCATCTTTTCCTAAAGGCATAACCTCTTACAAATTTATTATCATAAGTTTTAATATAGCCTGGTGCAATAGAGTCATCTAATAATTCCCCAGAAAAAAATTCTTCTAGAGTCGAAAATAAAATTACCAAATCTGGTTTTATCAACTGGCTCTTGTTTTCTAGATTAATCAACTGTCTGAGAGGTCCATCTCCAGATTTAGCAAGGTTTGAAATATTAATATTAAGATTTCTACTCTGAAGATTTTTCTCAGCAATGTTTTCAAAATTTTTTTCTTGCTCAACCTGCAACGCTTCGACCATTGAGTCTCCAGTTAAAAAAATCTTAAAACTATTTCTAAAACTTGAATTATTTTCTAAATCTCTTAATCCTAATGAATTAATTTTTACCTTAGTTCTATTCTCTTTGATCCACACACCTTCAGCATTTGGAGTGAATTCAAATCCAACATTCTCATCCGGATGACCTAATATAGGTTCTATTATTGGGAAAACTCTCCATAATGGGGTTATTTCAATTAGTTTAAGTCCAATCTCGAATATAAAAAAACCTGTCATAACTCCTATCGATATTATTTTAAACTTTTTAATTAATTTCATTTTTAGCAAAAATTAAAATCTAAAATAAATAAAGGGATTTGTCTGAAAGTCGGGAATCATTATTAACAAGAATATCAAAGTTAAAAGTAAACTATTTATAAATAAACCCCTAATTTTTTTTAAAAAAAATATTAGTTTTTTTCCCCTTAAAAAAGACTCTAATATATGGAACATAAAAAAAGTTATTATCATAAGCCAAAAATATAAAAATAGGTCTGGATTACTTGGAGCATTTATTAATGATTCATTTAAATTTTCAGAAAAATCTTGTCCAAAACCAAGCATAACCTTCCAAAAAGAAAAAGCCTGAGAAATACTTTCAGAACGAAATACCACCCAAAGCATAAAAACTATTGCTATATGAAAAGGCCAAATTAAAATAGAATATTTTTTATTTATTTTAATTACTCTTCCCAAAACAATGTATAGTCCCCATAATATTCCCCAAATTAAAAAATTTATACTTCCTCCATGCCAAATCCCAGCAACTGCCATTGTAATTATGAGAATAAGAGAACTTTGCAAAAATCCCTTTTTTGAGCCTCCCAAGGGAATATAAATATAATCTTTAATCCATTCTGATAGGCTTATATGCCATCTTTTCCAGAAACCACTTGGAGAAGTACTTAAATAAGGCATCATAAAGTTGATAGGAAGTCTAAATCCTAAAAGATACGCAGATCCCAATGCTAAATCTGAATAACCTGAGAAATCAAAATAAACCTGAAAAGCATAAAGTGATGCTCCAATCCAAGCTTCTTGAGTAGTTTTAGGAATATGACTAAAAACCTCGTCTACAAAGATGCTTATACTATCAGCAAAAACTACTTTTTTTATTAAGCCTAATAATAATAAGCATAATCCAAAGTTTAACAATCTAAACTTTATTTTATATTCATTAGATTTTTCAATCTGTGGAAGTAAATTTTTTGCTCTAACTATTGGTCCTGCAATAAGCTGAGGGAAAAAAGATTTAAACAACAAAAATTCCTGTAAATTTTTTGCACCTCTAGTTAAACCTTTATATAGATCAATTTGGTAACCTATTGCCTGAAAACAATAAAAAGATATCCCAAGCGGGTAATATTCAGATATAAAACTCAGTCCACTATTTGAATCAAAATTGTTTAATAAAAAGAAACTTTTATATTTAAAAAAAATTAGTAAAGAAGAATTAAAAAATATTGATAATTGAAGTCCTATTTTTCTTGTCTTTGACTTTTGAAGAATCAACCAATTAATAAATACAGTTGAAATAAAAATAGAAGCATCTAAAAATCCCGCATAACAAAAAAATATCAGGCTAAAAAATAATAATAAAGTTTTTCTATTTGAAAATACTCTTACAAAGACAAACGCAAAAGATAAAAGTAATAAATATGGAATAGAGTTAAAAAGCATTAGATCCAGAAATATCTTTTTCTTTTAATTCTTATTAACTAGATTATATCTACAATTACTATTTTTTAATTTAAAAGAAATCTTAATTAATTTAATTTCCTCTAATCAAGAGGTAAACAAAAATTTATCAAAATATAAAAAGTTATCATTATTAAAGTAAGATTATCAGAAAAATTTAATTTTAAATATGTGTGGGTTTTTTTTCAGTAGTAGAGATGATGATAAAAAAAATCATGATTTATCAGAGAGAATCAAGAAATTATTATTTTCTAGGGGGCCTGATGAACAAAAGACTTTAAACTTAAATATTGGTAGTTTTGTATTTGCTAGGCTCGCAATTATTGACCTCAATGAAAGATCTTCCCAACCAATGGTTAGTAATGATAAAAATACATTTATAATGAATAATGGAGAAATTTATAATTATTTAGAAATTAGAAAAAATTACTTAAATGATATAAAGCTTAATTCGGAGGGAGATACAGAGGTTTTTTTAGAAATGTGGAGAAAATTCGGTCCTGATTGTTTGGATAAACTGAGAGGAATGTATGCTTTCTTGATTTATTCAAAATCTGAGCAGAAAATTTTCTTTGGTCGAGATCCTCTGGGAATAAAGCCCTTATTTTTTACAGAAAGAAATGGTGAGATTATTATTTCAAGTGAAACAAAAGTTTTAAGAGAAGTAGTATCAAGTGATTTCAACACTAGAGATCTTCCGGAATTATTAATGTTTGGTTCTACTGGAGATCAAAGAACAGGAATTAAAAATTTCAGAAGATGCCTACCTGGAAAACTCTACATTTTTGATTTAAATACCAGGAAATTAGAAATTAAAACACCCAAACATCATAAATATAAAACACTAGTTAATTCTAAAAAATTAGATTTTGACTCCTTAACTAATTTAGTTGAAAACGAATTAAAACAAAGTATAGATATCCATCTTAGGAGTGATGTTGGATATTCCATACAACTTAGTGGGGGAGTTGATTCTAGTTTGGTTACAGCAATGGCCACAAAAATTACCAATAAAAGACAAAAAACTTTTGGTCTCACTATTGAAGGTAGTGCTCAGGATGAAAAATGGGCAAGAGATATGGTTGTAGAAAAATATAAATGTGATCACACAGAAGTTAATATTTCCTCGGATGTTTTTGCTAAATGCTTTGAAAAAACAATAAAAGTACTTGATTCACCAATTGTACACACAGGTTCTCCAGCTCTTTTAAAATTATATGAATCAATGCGTAATTATTCTCCAGTAGCAATAACAGGCGAAGGGGCAGATGAAGCTTTTATGGGTTATAGCCGTTATAGAGAAGCAGGAAGATTTAAGAAGTTGGATTTAGTAACAAGATTTCTACCTGAAGCAATCATAAGACTAACTAAATATAAGGAGGCATTAAACTTTACTAGGTCAAGAGATCCTTTTATTTTCTGCAGCGTATACAGCAATACTACAAGCATTATGGAAATTTTTCCTTCTTTTTTTAAAAACAATCAGTTTATTAATCCAAGATCAATAGAACTGAGAAAATCATTTATTGGCAAAATAAATGAATACGACAAGAAATATTATCTTCAAACTCTTCTGCATAGACAAGACTCAATCTCAATGGCTTATTCTGTAGAATGTAGAACTCCTTTTGCTGATAATAAGATATTTGATATTTCTAGCAATTTGCCAGAAAATTTAAAAGTAAGTAAGTTTGAGACAAAAAAATTACTCAAAAAAATTGCCGAGAAATATTTGGATAAAGAAATAATCTATAGAAAGAAAATAGGCTTAAATATACCTCTTGAAAAATGGCTAAGAGAGGATGATTTTTTTATTTCAAAATTAGAATTTCTCAAAAGCTCAAATTCTATGCTTTCTGAATATTCTAATCTTAAGAAATTGAATTACTACGTTGATGGCTATTTAAACAAAAAGTTCACCCTTAAGGATGTTGACTTATTCAGACTATTATGTGTTGAAGAATGGCTACAATTAATCACGAAAAAAAATAACCATAAGTTTTAAATTTAAAAAATTGTTGCTCAAAAAAACTAAATTTATAAAAATTACTTTTATAAGAGTATATTAGACTATCATTTGATAAGTAACGATTCTTTCTTTGATAAATTTAGTAACTGGTGGCGCAGGTTTTGTAGGCTCTCATTTAATTGATAGATTAATGCATTCAGGAGAAGAAGTAATATGTCTAGATAACTACATAACTGGCAGAAAAAGTAATATTAAAAAATGGATTGGCAACCCCTATTTTGAGTTAATTCGTCATGATGTAACTGAACCAATTAGATTAGAAATTGATAAAATATGGCATCTTGCATGCCCTGCCTCGCCTATACATTACCAAAACAACCCTATCAAAACATCCAAAACAAGTTTTCTAGGAACTTATAATTTATTGGGGTTAGCACGAAGAGTTGGTGCAAAGTTTCTTTTAGCGAGCACCAGCGAGATTTATGGTGATCCAGAAATACACCCACAACCAGAAAGTTACAAAGGTTCTGTAAACACAATTGGAATTAGAAGTTGTTACGACGAGGGTAAAAGAGTGGCAGAAACATTGTGCTCTGATTACAAAAGAATGCACAATGTTGAAATACGTATTGCTCGTATATTCAACACATATGGGCCAAAGATGCATCCTAATGATGGCAGAGTAATAAGTAACTTTATTGTTCAAGCTTTAAATAATAAGCCCCTCACAGTTTATGGAAAGGGTTTACAAACCAGATCATTTTGTTATGTAGACGACTTAGTTTCTGGCTTAATAAATTTGATGAATTCCACTTATTCTCTACCTGTAAATTTAGGTAATCCTGAAGAATATTCAATAATTGATATAGCAGAAATTATTAAATCCAAAATCAACCCTAACTTAGAAATAATTTATAAAGAATTACCTGAAGATGACCCATTACAAAGACAGCCAGTAATTAACCTAGCTAAAGAAAAGTTGGATTGGAGACCAAAAGTTAGTCTTCTTGATGGACTTGATAAGACTATTAAATACTTTAAAGAAAATCTTTAAACTTTGAAATCTGATAATGCTATCTATTCAATTCTTAACTACAAAAGAGATTTCTCCTAATACACACTCAATTATTTACCCTTTATTGAGATGGAATGAAAGTATTAACTCAAAAGTAGGTAAGACGATTGTTTCCCAAAGTAATCTTAAAGGTAATTCAGATATCATCATTTTAGATAGTAAATACCATAAATATTGGTGGTACGACAAAGATTTGGGTAAGGAAGCTGTTATTAACGATATAGATAGAATTAAAAAAAGATGTGGGAAAATTATTTACTACGATACAACAGATTCAAGTGGATCAATTCAAAAAGAAGTTTTTAAATTAATAGATCAGTATTGGAAGGGACAAACGTTAATTAGAAAGAATTTGTATAAACAAATTTTTTCTAATGAAAGAATTTTTACTGATTATTTAAAGAAAAAAGTTTTTAATGAAAAGTTATCACATCAACCTCAAGAAAAACCTTTAAACGATGATGAAATATCAAAAATAAAAACTGCTTGGAATTCAAGCCTTACTAACTATAGTTTTCTTGGTGGAAGATTTGCAAGATTGGCTACGAAATATAAAATTAAATTTTTACTTAAAAAAAATTTATTTATAAATTCAAAAGATGTCTTAAGAACTAATAAAATTAGTTGCAGAATATTCTCCGATTATCAAAACCCATTAATATCATGGCAAAGAGAAAGAGCAAGATATTTACTTTCTAAAACATGTGAAACTAAATTAATTTCAAAAAGAAAGTATCATAAAGAACTATTAAATTCACAAATGACTTTTTCACCCTTCGGCTGGGGTGAAATATGTTATCGAGACTTCGAAGCATATTTTTCTGGATCTTTACTTATAAAACCTTCAATGGAACACTTAGAAACTTGGCCAAATTTATATATTAAGAATAAAACTTATATTCCTTGTAGATGGGATTTAGAAGATTTAGTTGATTTAATTAATTCATATTCAGACATTCAGAATTTAAAAATTCCAATAAATGCAAAGAATATTTATAATAAATATTTAAACAATACATCTGGAGAATTTGAATTTACCAATAGATTTAAAAATTTGATTGATAATTTATTCTTAGATTAGAAGAATATTCACGGATCCAAGAATATGAAAGAAAAAACTTCTCTTAATACAATTTCAGGAGACAATATTAAAGACTTGTTTCCTCTAAAATGGATATTATGGTTTTTAATTAATATATATACTAATAATATTAGACCAAAAAAACCAGATTATGCTAAATACAACTTTATTAAAAAATTTGAGGTTTTTAGTGAAGATTTAAAAAGTATAGAATTAAAAGAATTCTTAAGCCCATCAAGATTTTTATGTAATTTGTTTTGGCAAAAAATTAATTGGGAAAAAGTAAAGAATGAATTAGGAGAAATAAATATTCATGATACTGGGTGTGGCGACGGAACTTATTCTTTAAAATTAGATAGATATGCAAATGGTATTAATTCTTATTTAGGAATAGACTCTTTGGAGAATAAAAAATGGCTGGAATTAAATCAAAAAAATCCATTGTTTGATTTTAAAAATGAAACAAATCTAGATTTATCAAAAACTTTGAAAAGTAATACTAATATTTTTATATCTCAATCTGCTATTGAACATTTTCAATATGATCTTGAATACTTTAGACAAATAAAAGAGTTTATAAACTTAACTAAAAAAAATATTATACAAATTCACTTATTTCCATCTCCAGCATGTCTTTGGCTGTATTTATTTCATGGATATAGACAATATAATTTAAATTCTATTTTGAAAATTTTAAAACTATTTAGAACTAATAATTGCTATTTTAAACTTTTTTGCTTAGGAGGAAATAGATGTAATATGCAGCACTTTAAATCTATAACTATTCCTCATTTTCTTTTCAAAAATTTTTTTAAAGTAAACAAAAATAAATATTTTAAAAACCTTAAGAAAAACATCTTGAATGATAGTAAATTATTGTCTTATAATCCAAGTTTTTATGCATTAATAATACACTCTAATTACAAAAATAAAATCTTTTAAATTAAAAATCTCCCTCAAATAAAGAACTCAAATAGCTTTCCAGTAAACTAAAAGATTTCAACTTATATTCACTTAAAAATTCTTTAAATTCGAAATTTGCTTCTTCATTAGCACTATCAGAAATTACTCTCAAAACCAACCAATCTACATTTTCTTGTTGCGCAACTTGAGCAAATGCTCCACCCTCCATTTCCACAGCAAGAAGCCCCTTAATTTCACTAGACAATTTTTTTAAAACTGTTTTATCAGATATAAATTTATCTCCTGTAGCAACTAACCCTTTATAAATAGATCCAAATATTTCTAAGTTTTTTTCCTTTAATTTTTTACTTAAAATTTTGCACAAATTATTAATTAAAATTTTTTCAGAAATAATTATCTTATTATTTAAAGCAGGAATTACAAATTTATCATATATAGGTCTTGCATCCATATCATGTTGAATTAAAGAATCGGCAATTACAATATCCCATTGTTTTAATTTCTTATTAACTGCCCCTGCTACCCCAGTAAAAATAATTAGATCAATAGGGATTTCATTATATTTAATAGACAATAATCTAGTAGTAGCTCTTGCGGCACTAACCTTGCCCCATCCGCTCCATCCAACAGTTACTAATAGCCTCTTATGATTACTTAAAAACAATTCTCCAGAAAATAATTCTAAATCGCCAAACTTAGTTGAACTTATTGATCTAAGATTATTAATTATTACACCAACTTCCTCGGGCATTGCTGATAATATGCCCAAATGTAAATACTTCTTCTTTAAAATAGGCAATATAATAAAAGAAATGGTTAATTTATGCTAACAGATAGACTAAAAAACTCCATAAAAGATTATCCAAACTTCCCAAAAAAGGATATTGTCTTCAAAGATATTTGCCCCATACTTTCTGACCCAGAATTATTCTCAGATTTAATTGATAAAATTTCAAATTATCCATTCTTTGATGAAGCGGATGCAATAATTGCAATTGATGCTAGAGGTTTCATCTTTGGAAGTGCAGTAGCGAAAATTCTTAAAAAACCACTTATTTTGGCACGAAAAAAAAATAAACTGCCAGGAATTCTTATAGAAGAGAGTTACGGACTAGAGTATGGTAAAGATTCACTTTCAATTCAAATTGACTCCATTAAAAAATATAAAAAATTTGTTATCGTAGATGATCTTTTGGCTACTGGGGGTACAGCAAAGTGTGTTTTAGAGATGTTAAGGGCAAATGATAAACAAGTTTTAGCTTTAACAGTAATAATAGAGTTAATAAGTTTAAAGGGATCTGATTTTTTAGGAATACCAGTTTTCTCAGAAGTTAAATATTAAATTAATTTCTTATAACATTAACTCTTTCACAAGATCTAAAGTGTTTAAAGTAATAAGAAAAAATCTTTCTATAAAACTCTAGAGGATTGCGAAAGTATACCTCCTTATATTGTTCTGGATTATTATCAAATATAAATCCCCGAAAATATTTCCACATAGAATTCGGGCTATCTCCTCCATCTCCAGAGTCAATTTTCCCTGTCATAATGCTTCTAAAGAAATGTTGAGGATAATCATGAGCTAATGTCAAGGTAGCATTATAAAGGCCAGCTTTTGATGAATAATACTCTACATCCTTTGTATGTCCAGTAAGTGCTCTTCCAGCAAGAACATTAATAATCTTTTTCCCAGAAGCTTTACCATTATTCAGGAAATATTTAATGCAATAAAGTGCTCCTGCACAATTAACAGAATAGTAATCCTTTGTCCTTATATCATTTGAATTCAAAATGAAATCTTCATAATCAGGAATTGAATTAACAGCAGCATTATTTATAAGAACATCTAAATTACCGAAATCCTTATATATCATTTTAAAAACTCTTTTTACATCAATTGGGTCAGAAAGATTTATTTCATAAATTGATGCTTCGGAAGAAACATCAAGACCAAGTCTACTAGGATTAGATGTTAGAAGGATTGGTTTTATTTGAGAATCTTTTAGGAGTTCTTTAGATAAGAATTTCCCAAATCTACTCCCCGCACCAGTAAGAACAACTACTCGTTTTCCAGAAAGTATATTTTCTTGCATTATTTTTAATTTTAAGATGATAGTGATTTTCTAATTTTCTGAATTTTATCAATTCCTTGTAATGCAGTTTCATACGAAATTATCTTAAAACGTCTTACTATTTTTTTAATGCCATTTTCTCCTTGGTTTATCATTTCGTGATTTGCAATACATTTAATATATTTTGCTTGAAGAGAATTATAGTGCTCAGTCATAGAGGGTTCATTATGACCATGAGTGCCTAGAGATCGATAGAATAACTCTTTATCATTATCATATTTTTGTTTATCTAACCATCCATCTCTAAGTCCATTCCTAAACATTTCAGTACCTGGGTAAGGATTAGGTAAACTAAATTGTGAAATATCTGATCCAATAAATTTTGCAAGCTCTATTGAAGCATATGCACCTTCAATATTATCTCCAGGAAGTCCAAGAATAAAGTAAGCTCTTGTTACAATCCCTATCTCTTTGGCAGCATCGATATTTTCTTTTAGCTTTTTCCAATTCTTAAAACCCCTGCGTGCTTTCTTTAAGACATCCTTATTTGCCGACTCAACTCCATATGCAAGTAATCTTAGACCTGCTTTATACATAAGTGCAATCAAAGGAGGGTCAAGGTGGTCCATATGTGTTTCGCATTCCCAAGTAATATTTAATTTTGCTTCGGCCAGAAGTTCGCAAAGTTTTATTATTCTATTTTTATCGAGAGTAAATATTGGATCATGAATAACTAATTTCTTAGCTTTAAAATTTTCAACTAGATACTTAATCTCCTCAAAAGTTCTTTCTGCTGTTTTTGATCTAAATTTGCCACCTTGAGAAATATAATAAGGACAATAATTACAAGCTTTGGGACAACCTCTACTTGAATGAATTATGAATCTATCAATTTTTTTATAGTCAACAGATTCATATGAAGGTAAGGGTAATTTTTCCATATTGGCAAGAGCACGCTCATTATTATGACAAATATAATTACCATCTTTTTTATAATAAAAACCAGGAATTTCTTTAGGATCTTTTTTATTAATAATTTTTGAAATTACAGCTTCAATTTCACTTGTTATCAAACCATCATAAGTTTTATTTGTTTTTACAAAATCTATAAATTCTGGCGCAGAAAATAAAGGTCCAAATATATACAAAGGAACATTTGGATAAATTTTCTTTATATCCTCTCCTATCTCTAGATCATAAAACAGAGTTGGAAGACTAGTTCTGACAAAAATAACTGAAGGTGATTTACAACGTTTTTTTAAAGATATTTTATATTCTTCTATATCAATAGAATCTCGGTATTGATCATCATCAAGTACTACATTGTGTCCCTCATCTTTAACAATAGCAGCTGCATATTGCAGTTCGGCAATAGGATAGATTTTTCTTGGTTCATCATGAAATTTAGATGGTCTTAAACTTCTATAGCCATAACCACTCCCCATTTCTTTTTGATAAAGATATCGACGATCAAAATTAGGGAGGCTCAAAATTAAAACAGTTTGCTTTTCAAAATTCATTGGAAGTTTAAGATTTTCAATTATCCTTCATAAATTAATTTTATCTTAATTAATAAAATTAGAAAAACTATAATAGAAAAGTCTCGAGATTTTTTAACTTTTATGTAAAATATTCATTTTTAAAAAATCTTTTTTAAATCTCTTCTTTTTCTTTTTATTTACTTACAAACTTTCAATTATGAACCTAGCTTTTTAATAAGTGCCCAATCTCTTAAGAACAAACCATGAAAGCTTGCCTCCAACTTTAAATCTCTAGTGTATTAAAACAACTGATTTTAAGAATCAAACTCTATAAAGTAGGATAGAAAATACAGGCGTTACGAAAGAATCTTAAAATAGATTGAATTCATAGCGTTTAAGATATATGGGGCTATAGCTCAGCTGGTAGAGCACCTGCATGGCATGCAGGGGGTCAGGGGTTCGAATCCCCTTGGCTCCATTCAATTTAGTAGTGATAGCATAAGATTCAGGCGATTTTCATGAATCTAATGATTAGACTGATATAGATTAGTATTGCATGCATAAGAAATATAAGTATTCATCCTTTTAATGGGTAAAAAAAAGTATATGAAGATTATGGACACCTATTAGGCACAGGAAATAATTTAGTCTCCATAAGAATAATCTCTGAGTTAAATTCTTGTGAATTATTAGATGATTTGTAAACTATCTATTCCTATTAAAATTATTGTTAATAAGATATAAAGTGCTAATTTATAAGGTTTAAACCCTGATGAATTAAGGCCTTTATAATAAATTAACTTTGTTCCACATTTTCCCAAGCTTTTTTAAACAAATCTTCGCCCTAAAATGGACTAATAATTTTATTTGTTTAAAAAGTTAAAAGTTTCAACTTTGATTATCTTCTTTAGAAATAATTTAATGATATTTGGATACTATTTATGAAAATATATTAAAAAAATAATTTAAAATAATAAAATTAATTAATGATTTTAGAGAATAAAAAATTTTTAAATTTTGGCGCTAAAGATTCAGAAAATTGCTGAGATATATGATGATTATCTTTCATAATAATTTCCCCTTTTTTATTATAAAAAGATAATTGGCCTCCCTCCAACTCCATTTCTTTTCTAGGATCCCAAGTAAAAACATTACTATATTTATTGCTTAAAAAATCAAATAAATTATCTTGCGCTGCTCTTGTTAAATTATCTTGTTCTACAGAAACATCACATGCATTCCAATCAAAAAACTTTTCTTGCAATTGGCAGGCTTCGATGGGAATATCTTTTTTTAATAAAGTAGTATCTTTTATTAGAAGAATTTTTATATTTTTCTTATTTAAATTTTCTATTAATTGAATATAATTATTTTTTGTAGTTATGTATCTTGAAGTATTTATATTATCTGAATGTTTTGAAACATGTAAATCTCTATAATTATTTTTATTTAAATAACCTCTGTGAAATGAAATAGCAACAATGTCATTTTTTCTAGAGTTTTGAATAATATTTTTAATAGTATCAGATTTATTAATTGCATTTTTTATTTTAAAAAAAGATTGTGGAAAGTCATAGTTTGAATCATTGCTTATAAAACCAATTTTATAATTTTGATCTTTTAATACTTTTCTGAACATAAATATAAATTGAGCTGCATGTGAATCACCAATTAGATATAACCGCTTATCATTTTTATTCTCTCTCATAGTCTTTAGGCAATATTTATATGGAGTTTTTATTTTTTTTAAAGATTCCATTCCATGACAAGTTATGGAGTCCCAAGCTTTATTTGGGAAAATTTTATCTAAGTTAAAGATTCTTGGAATATAAATAAAACTCTCTCTAAGGGATTGAATTCTTAAAGGAATAAGAATTAAAATAATAGAGATTAAACTAAATAAGAATGTTTGTATTTTATCAAATAAAAATTTGTTATTTCGGAAAGGAGACTCTATAAATCTATAACTAAATATAGATAAAAGCAAAATTAAAACTATCTGAAAAATAAAAGTCTTTGAATTAACCCCAAAAGTCCATAAACTGATTGAAAGTATTCCCCAATGCCATAAATATAATGAGTATGAAATTTTTCCCAAATAAACAGAATAGCTACTTATAAAAATAGAATTTATAAAATTATTATCTTTTAAAACTATTAAAAATATTGATGTAATTACGACCACAAAAAAAGTTGATATATAACCATATTGAATCGGGATAAAAAAGATTATTATTAAAAATAAAAAACAAGCAAAAGATAATTTATCTTTATAAATAGCAAATTTTTTATTCAATGAATCCTCATAAAGAAAAATTAAGCAACCTGAAGCCATTTCCCAGAATCTAGAAGTCATTAAAAAATAAGCTGAGGGCTGATTTTGAAAATATAAATAGAAAAAACTTATTATTGAAGTTATTGATATTATCGATATAACGAAAGTAAAATTTCTTATAGCATTTTTCTTTTTATAGACCAAACCCGAAAAAAAAATAAGAAGAGGAAAAATAAAATAAAACTGTTCCTCTACTCCCAACGACCAAGTTTGAACAAAAGGATTCAGGCTAGTATTTTCTGAAAAATAATCTGTACTTTCTCTTAGAAGATAAAAGTTAGATATTCCTATCAATGAAGAGATTCCAGTTCTTAGAGATATTCCAGGCGTTCTATTAACTAAACAAATTAATATACTGAAAGTTATAACAAAAAAAATTAATCCAGGAAGAATTCTTCTTAACCTTCTCTCGTAAAAATCACTAATAAATCCAATAAAACTTGTATATTTTTTTTTAAGTATTGTTGAAGTTATTACAAATCCTGATATTACAAAAAAAATATCAACACCTAGATAACCACTGGGAACTAATTCTTTATTAAAGTGATTAATAATTACTGCCAATACAGCCAAACCCCTTAATCCATCTATCTCTTTTCTATATAAAAATTTATTTTCTGAAAAATTCATTATTTTTTGTTATTAGAAAATTTGGGTAAGATTAAATTATTTTAATCTTTGGTAAATATAATTTAATCTTATCTGGCTAGAAAAAAGAAAAGGTTTTAATGTATTAATTAGTATTAGATACATTATGCTCTAAAAGTATATCAAAACCTGAAACAAGTAATTCTGTCTCACTAAATTTTTGAAATTTATAATTTAATTTAGATGAAGATATAACAGGTTTTAACCATTTCCTTTTTTTTATTTTTTTGACCTTAAAACCTACTTCTTTGCATATATTTATTATTTCGCAACATCTTAATCTGTTAGTATAAAAACCTGATTTCTTAAAAAAATTAGATTCCCACAATTTCTCACTAAACCTTAAATTATTTAATTTTCCACCTAAATGATCTCCAAGATCAACTCTGTGAGAACAAATTCCATTCTTACTTAGAACCCTTTTCGTTTGATAAAGTAATTCTTTAAAATCATATAAATTAACATGCTCTAAAACTGCTTGAGAAAAAATAAAGTCTATTGAATTGTCAGGTATTTCTTTAAAACTATTTAT
>MDSZ01043722.1_pt1 | contig 22377 bp, 20 predicted proteins | sample 811201 | NCBI WGS metagenome assembly MDSZ01 (sample SAMN05326647, study PRJNA326480) | marine metagenome | isolation source: seawater | place: Indian Ocean: North | collected 2010 | reverse complement strand
ATTGCCATCTCGGCGAGGCGTGTTTCCATGAGCCATCCATCAGCGAGACTCATGGTGTCACAGTCTGCAGGGACTTCGACAGCCACATCAAAACGATCACCTTTCTGTACGCCTGGCGGGAGATAGCCATGCACCCATGTGAGTGATGTTGTTGGCGAAGCAAGGAGGCTATTTGGGCGGATCACGCCTCGTGTTTGCATATCCGAAAGGAGAGATTGTCGTCGAGCATTAGGTGGCGGATCACTACCGGTTCCGGCAAGGCCAGTCACAAGGGCCGCTCGTTCAATACGTTGAGAGTTCATTCCCCATGGGATGACATAGTCACCCACGAGGCGAGTTTCAGCTTCTATGTTAAGCAGAGCTTCGACTTCAGGGCTTTGATTACGAATAGCTGGTCCGGCGCAGCCCGTAAGAACGGCAATTGCACCAATCAGCAGCCATGACACGTTGCTGAACGTGAATGTTTTTTCTTTTCGAATAAGTTCAGCCATTGGGCCCATTCATTTGGGGAATCGTGGTTCGAATTAGGTGGACCACGAGGAGGGAGAGTAGGAGTCCGGGAACAAGGGGTCAAGGGTGCTTCTCCCTTGAAAAAAAGGGTGTTTTTAGCTTCGAATCCTCTTGGCTGACATAGAGGCTCCTGCTAGGGTGCCCTCAAAGCAGGGACTATTTTTACATTGCGGAATACATACGGTTCTTTGCTACTCTTTTGCGGAGCTTAGCTGAAGTGACTCTTGAAACCACAACTGACAGCCGTGTCCACATCCGATGGATGATTCGCCGAGATATGGCGGAAGTACTTTCTATTGAGGAGCAAAGTTTTGAGTTCCCTTGGAGTGATGAAGACTTTACTCGATGTCTTCGTCAACGAAATTGTATTGGCATGGTAGCTGAGATCGCAGATTCCGTTGTAGCATTCATGGTGTATGAGTTACATCGAGGGCGATTGCATGTGCTTAATTTTTCTGTCGCCCGTTCTCATCGAAGATTAGGTATTGGTGCGATGATGATCAAGAAACTCATTGCGAAGTTGACGCCAGAGCGACGTCAACAGATCGTACTCGAGGTTCGTGAGACTAATCTGCCTGCCCAACTTTTCTTCAGATCTATGGGTTTCCTTGCCACGTCAGTCCTTAAGGATTTTTACGAAGACACAACAGAAGATGCTTATTTTATGCAGTACACCTGTCATGACGCTACGGAGACGATGCCACATCGTCTGGCGGGCTAGCGAATGGCATATGTTCTCTTAATATGGATATTCGTTGCTGAAGTTTGGCAATTGCCTGAGTGGGGCAGCGACCCACTGCAAAAAGTGTGAGTGACGGTGAGCCTTCGTGTATTGTTTGATCGGCAGTGGGAATATCCGCTAAGGCAGGCTGTCCACCATCGGCGGCACTCCATCTTTCTTGATAGGTTTTCCATACTGCATGAACATGTTTATCAACACGAAAATTCCCTTTTGTAAAGAGAATAATTTTTATCCAGTTTTGGTGAGGAATGGAATCTGCTCGTGCTACAGCACACCGCGTGGTATTGCCACATGCGCTTAGATGTTCACCAACAATCGATTGTCCTGTTGTGCGTTCGTGTAATTCCATCGATGCGGTAAATCGCGGATTGACTTCAATCATCCATGGCTGGCCATTTTGATCAACAACAAAGTCAATCCCAACAGCACCAACGAGACCGCATCGTTGGGCCAATATCGTCCCACATTTTTGGGTCACATCTCGTAGCTTTGCTGGGATATCATTGTGGCGAAGTGTCAACGAACCATGGTAGGCGAAAGGAAAACGCTTGCTGCAGACTCGTCCGATTAGTTGTCGAGTGATACCAAGCATGTTTGCCTGACCATGATCCATGATAAAGGAGGCAGAGTACGGGCTGCCACAGATCCTTTTCTGCCAGAACGTTGAGCTGTTTGATGATGTATCAGATTCCCAGTAGGTGACACTTCTTCCACCAGTACTATTTCGTTGCTTTGCCAGGAAGGAGCCATCCTGAGGTAATCCTTTTGCGCAATGATGGGTTTCCGGGAATGGAATGTGTGCCTCACGCATCAACGCTGAAAGAAAAAAAGGATCCCGAGCCGACCGAAGGCTCATCCCTGAATTACCTGCGAGGGAACGACATTCCTGAAGGCCATTGATGATGGCTGGATAGTTTTCAAGCCCCCCCGTATAGCAAAAGGCAGTCGATGGTAGTTCCTTGGCTAGTTCAAGAAATGCATGCGGGTAATCATCTGGATGCACCTTGGCAACGCTCTTGGCGACCATCCGCAGATCTTCATCACAAAAAAGGTCTATCGCATGTACTGCCTTTCCAATACGTGCAGCAGATTGAGCAACCGCACGAGTGCTCGCGCCAATGACGAGCAATGGATCCTGGCAGGATAGTCGGTGTGTGTCTTGATAGGACATGATGGAATGGTATCCTGAGGACCACGGAAATAGAACTTTACCGCACAAGGAGCAAGCATATGTCAATGTTCATTGGAGAAGCACTGGCGGGGGATGGAAACGAAGTCGCACATATTGATCTTCTTATTGGGAGTAAGGAGGGGCCTGTCGGTGAAGCGTTTGCAAATGCGTTATCAAGACAAAGTGAAGGACACTCGAATTTGCTTGCAGTGTTAGCACCGAATGTTGCGGTGAAGCCTTCAACAGTGATGATTACAAAAGTCACCATCAAAGGACAAAAACAAGCAGTTCAGATGTTTGGTCCTGCGCAGGCAGCGGTGGCAAAAGCAGTTGCGGATAGTGTCGCTGCAGGAGTCATTCCAAAAGATGAAACAGAAAACCTTGTAGTTGTTTGCGGAGTGTTTATTCATTGGCTTGCTGAAGATGACAAGAAAATTTATGAGTACAACTATCAGGCAACTATGGAAGCCATTGCAAATGCAATGACAGGAAAGCCAACAGCAGATGAAATGATTGCTGAAAAGGAAAAGGCTACTCACCCTTTTCGTGGTTTCTAAGTCAAGCAGGGCAAACTCACAGATCTGTCTCATAGATCTGTGAGTTTTACGTGTGTTCGAATGATCTGTGGGTGTTCCGTCTCTTGCAGGTGAGCCTCGTATGTTTTCTCAAAGGTCTATGGCGAAAAAGATTCTCCTCCAACTTGATGTCGATCAGCAGCCATGCACGTTTGACGCCATTGTTGCTGTTGATGCAGGGGCGGATGTGTTATTAAGGCATGCAGCCCTTACGCCAGATAGCGTCGTGCCGCTCGTACATGGCGCGATGTTCACTCGTGGAGGAGCAGACCTCGCTGCGACAGCAATTTTTCTTGGTGGTTCAGATGTCATTGCTGTTGAGGGTATTGCAGAACGAATAGCCTCTACTTTTTTTGGTTCAATGCGAGTGAGTGTGATGGCCGATCCTGCTGGTGCGAATACGACAGCAGCAGCAGCACTCGTGGCAGGCGCCCGCCATCTGCCGCTGAATGATGTTGCTTCTGCTCGGGAGATTCGAGCAGTTGTCCTTGGTGGAACTGGGCCGGTTGGTCAACGAGTTGTTCGTCTGTTAGCAGGCAAGGGAGTTCACGTGACGGTTGTTTCTCGATCACAAGGGCGAGCAGTAGCTTGCTGTGCGGGCATCAAAGCACGGCAGCCTGAGGCAGTGGTAACGCCAGCTGCAAGTGAAGGGATTGAGTCGCTTTTAGGTTCAGCACATCTGATCGTAGCCGCTGGTGGCCCGGGCGTCGAACTCCTTTCATCTGAGCAGCTTTGTCTGGCAAGCCATTGTCGTGTGTGCATCGATCTTAATGCCGTGCCACCAGCAGGAGTTGCTGGAGTCAAGCCCACTGATAAGGCAAGAGATGTCAATGGTATGATTGTCTATGGAGCAATTGGCATTGGTGACACAAAAATGAAGATTCATCGCGAAGGAATTTCAAAGCTTTTTAGCAGTAACGATCGATGGCTTGATGCTGAGGAACTCCTCGCGATCGGGTATCAGCTTGATGCCAATGGGTGACTTTTCATCCAAGACGTCCTGAAGTCCTGTTTTCTGAATCGTAGTGCTCTCAACGCGTGGAGAATCGCTGCTGGTCAGTTCCAAGGAGCCCGCACGGTCGTATCACACGCTTTTCTTGAGGTAAGAGAGTGGGATTCACTTGAGAAACGTCTTCGGTGCTGATGTTGTCAAACGAGATAATATGAATCTCATAAGCCAAGGTGTATGTCGGGCAGCAAGCACAAACGCTTTAGCTCGCCATCCCGGAATAACCTCGTGGCGACGATGTTCCAGAGCCTTCAGTATTATCTGGCATGTAGCTTCTGAAGAAAGCGGCTTTCCTTTCGACCAGGCAGGACGTTCGCCCATCTCAAGTGCATCCCAAAACTCTGTCTCGGTTGGTCCAAGAGTGGCTAGAAGAACATCGATGCCCTGTTCTGTTAGTTCATGACGTAAGCTTCCGGCTAATGAGATAATGCCAGCTTTTGCTGCACAATACGCAGAGTGAAGTGGAAGCGGACAATACCCGAGAATTGAACCAATGAGTACGATAGCCGGGTCATTTCCATTTTTGAGGTGGGGAAGAGAAGCGTGTACGAGTTCTGCGCAGGACAAAAGGTCGAGATTCACAATCGAGCGAAATGTATTTGCTGGCATGGTCTCAAGAGAACCGATAGCACCACAGCCTGCCGCCGTAATAACAAGATCGAGTCCTCCGAGTTGATCTATCGCATATGGAATAAGTTTGTCTCGAAAGTCAGGGTTGGTAATATCACCAGCCTTGTAAAAATAACAAGCACTCTGATTGTTCAAATGACCTGGTAGTCGTAGTGTTGAAAGTCGCTCCTCACGCCTTGCGGTTGTCACGACATGTGCACCTTGTGCAAGGAGTTGGAGTGTCAGCGAGCGTCCTATTCCGGAAGAACCTCCGGTCACAAGGACACGTTTATTCGTGAGACGACGTTGTTGCTTCATGGCAGTTGCTGGGGTCGAGAGATGCCATGAGTAGAAAGAGTTTTGTTCATAGGAGCGTGTTGTGTTACGACTGCTTCTTGAGTGTTGATTCGTCCAAGGACAGCTTTTGGTAGACGGCAGTGTACGACAACTTTTTCTTCGGTGAATTGACGTGAAAGAACTTCACCATGAGCTGCCAGCCACGCAAGAAGACGTCCATTACTGGAATCAGTTTCTACGTCGACATCATTGAATTGACGGCTGAGGCAATCACTCACGGTTCGAGCGAGTGCAGTGAGCCCATGGCCAGTATGAGCAGATACACTAATTGCATGAGGGTACCGTTCCTGTAGTTTGTGACGAGTAATTGGGTCAGCAAGGGCATCCATTTTGTTGAGTACAAGGAGCGTATCTTTTTCGTCGACGTGGAGTTCCTCTAAGACAGAGCGGACTGCATTGACCTGAGTATCGACAAGTGGGCTTGAGGCGTCAGCGATGTGGAGTAACAGATCAGCCTGACGTGTCTCTTCAAGTGTTGCCTTAAAACTTGCAATAAGATGATGGGGAAGATCTCGTATGAAACCCACAGTATCACTGATAAGAACAGGCCCCCATCCAGGGAGTCGCCACCTCCTTGTGCGCGTATCGAGTGTTGCAAAAAGTTTATCTTCAGCCAGTACTCCTGCATGCGTGAGCGCGTTGAGGAGTGTACTTTTTCCAGCATTCGTATAGCCCACAAGAGAAATCGTCAGTCGTTCATGCCGTGCTGCAACTTGCCGTTCACGCCGAGAGTGGATGGTCATAAGTTCTTGTTTCAGGTCATGAATTCGTCTCTCAACAAGTCGGCGGTCGACCTCCAGTTGTTTCTCACCAGGTCCACGCATCCCGATGCCCATTTTGAGCCGTGACAAATGTGTCCACATCCGCTTCAGTCGAGGCAAGGAGTATTCTAATTGTGCCAGTTCGACTGCGAGGCGAGACTCATACGTGCGAGCTCGGGCAGCGAAGATGTCTAAGATTACTTCTGAACGATCCAGCACCTTAACCTGAAGTGCTTGCTCAAGGTTTCGAGTTTGAGCAGGTGACAGATCGTTATCAAAGATAACGACGTCAGCATCGTGATGCTGAATCAGCCCTGATAATTCATGAACCTTGCCTTTACCGAGGTAGGTTGTTTGATCCGGAGAAGCTCGACGTTGCACAAGTCCCGCTTCCACAACAGCACCGGCGGTTTCTGCAAGACCAGTAAGCTCACCCAGAGCATCATGAGGACTTTTTTTACTGTCCAACAAAACACCCACAAGGATTGCTTTTTCATTCTGGACGCTGGCACTGCGGTTTCGTTCTGTCACGTGCGATCGCCCTCATCTTCCCCACTATGAATGCCAGCATTGACGCCTTCTCTCATACGGCAGCAACTTTGCCAGCGGCGTGTGTCAAGCAACCCATCCGCGACTGCATCTTTGACTGCACAGTCGGTTTCGTGGCTGTGCGTACAATCGGGGAATCGACAGTGGTTTGCGAAAGGACGGAGGTCACGAAAAGCTGCCGGAACCTCCGCTTGAATGATGTCCCAGAGCTGAAACTGCCGAACACCCGGCGTATCAACAAACATCCCGTCGAATGCGTGGGGAATAAGGCGAGCTGTTGTCGTTGTGTGCCGTCCTTTTTCGTTGTCTCGACTGACCTCTGCAACGCGGAGTTGCAGCGTGGAGTCGAGGGTGTTGATGAGAGATGATTTTCCAACACCACTTTGACCGACAACAGCTGTTACAGCACCAGGAAGCTCACTTCGAAGTCTATCGATACCGAGTCCGGTTTGTGCTGAGCAAAGAACAACCGGATAACCCATTCTGGCGTATACACCAGCAAAAGGGATCAGTTCAGAGCGGTCAACAAGATCACTTTTATTGATACACACAATTGGTTGAATGCCACTGGATTCTGCTGCAATCAACAAACGGTCAATAAGAGCTGGCTTGATACCTGGTAACGCAGCGCTGGTGATGATGAAGACCTTATCAACATTGGCAACAATAACATGTCGCTTGCCACGGCTTGAACGACAGATAGCGGTTTGGCGTGGCTGAATCGAATGAATCACCGCCTCGTCGCCACTTCCAACAACGTGAACACGATCTCCCGTAACGACCGGATGTCTTTCATCCGTCGACAATGTTCTTAGCAGTCGACGCGTGGTGCATCTCACAATGGTTCCATCAGACCGAAGAACAGAACTCTCTAAACCATGGACGTGAAGCACCTGCCCTTGCCACTCGCCCCCTGCCAATACTGGATGAGAGTTGTCAGGTGCATCGACAACAATGGTGCGACGTCGACTCAGTTCACCTTTTCCGGAAATTCGCTCACTTGATGGAAGGTCGGCCCCTTCGTCAGAGGAATCAAGAGAACGAGTAATATTTCGTTGGCGCCTTCGACTGGATCGATTTTTTCGGAAGTCAACACGACGTTTTTCACGACGACCATGACCATCAGCTTTGCGGAGAGGGCTTCTTCTTGGAAAAAACGACATAAGTCTGAATCCACGAGCCTTCAAGAATAGATGTGCTCAGCGGCCATGGCGGTGTCTCCCTCTTCTCGATTTTGATTCGAGTCCAGCACTTTCCAAGAGTGATTTTCCAAAAATATCTTTTCGATCTGAGATTTCCATAGCTGTTTGAACAGCCCCAAGGCTAGCTGGCTCATAACGGATTTGAAAGACATGCCGTGCAATTGACAACTTGTCGTCAGGAATGAGTCGTTGTTTTTTTACTCGTTCACCATTTACTTTTGTGCCATTCCGGCTGTTGAGGTCATTGACATACCAGTACCCTTCGACAAGTTCTAATTCACAATGGTTGCCAGAGACATTTGGGAAACGGAGGACAATGTCAGAACTTTCCCGTCGTCCTACAAGAAGGATAACTTTGAGAAGGGGGATTGGATCCCCGCCACCGACAGGGTGAAGTTCACCGTACATAAGAATGAGTTCACATAGGGGGACAATACAATATTATACAGAAACTCCATTCAATCTACGTATCGATCTGAAAACTCCTTTTTTTGACCAAAAGTTCATTATTTCAGTGTACACTGATGGTGTGAGTTGTCGCGATACGTAGTACTGGAGTGGATTGGACGATTGTCGGTAGATTGGTGTTCTCACCTGTCTGCGGGAGGAAAGTCCGGGCTCCATAGGACATGATGGTGGGTAATACCCACCGGCCGAGAGGTCAGGGAAAGTGCAACAGAAAATAAACCGCCAGAAGGGTGACCGTCTGGTAAGGGTGAAACGGTGAGGTAAGAGCTCACCAGCAGGTCGGGAAACCGACTTGGCTTGGCAAACCCCATCAGGAGCAAAGCTAAGCAGAAAGGATGTCGTCACTTTGGCGGGACGTGGTGGTCCGTCGCGTTTGACTTTCGGGTAGGCTGCTTGAAGCGGCGAGCAATCGTCGCCCTAGATAAATAATCGTCACTGAACGGGGTTTCTCGTTCAGGTACAGAACCCGGCTTACAGATCCGCTCCAGTGCTACGCCCGTGGTTTCGTGGCCATCCGTGGCCGTCGAAACCGTGCCGGACTCATGCCGGAACATGGCGTCACATCCATTGACGTAGGAAACATCTGTTTTCCATAAGGTGCGAGTTTTATGGCCCTAGTTTGAGGTTGAATTGGAAAGGTTTTCGCGTGCTTGTTCATCAATGAGTTTCATGAGTTTTGAGATACAGAGGGTATTGATGCTGACTCGCATCTGCTCTGCTTCGACTTTGAGTGTCTCATGAAGTGATTTTGGCATTCGCACAGTCACTACCCGCTGAGATTCGCGAGGCGCAGGTGACTCTCTCTGTTTTGTTCTGAGGTGATCAAGCATTTCGCGTATGCGGGCATATTCTGGCGAGCACTCAAAGCGGACCAGGTCGTCTGGGTTTATGAATGTCCGTCTGACGATGCCGTCCACGCCCAAAACCTCACGAAAAAAGACGACCCATTCAGGATCCATGCTGTACAGTCGCTCAGCCACCTCTAGAACCGTAGTAGAGGCCATTTGCTTTCCCCCAGCTGGTAACGTCTTTGTTGCCATATTTTGCTAGTTGCCCAAACCGGGCATCTCCTTCTTCGCTGCAATAACGGGTTTTCTCATGGGGCAGAACATTTGCCCTTACGTCAAACACTATGGGGTTCGAGTCAAGCTGCAGCGTTAAGTGCTTTCATTGCAGTGACTTAGGGCAGATTGATAGCACTCGACTTCTTTTTGGGCAGCGGTGCACTCGATTCAGGCAGGCCTGCTGCTGCGCAAAAAGCAGGCAGTCGGCTGGTTTCTCATCCTGCCAGGTGTCCTGTTCAGGAAAGACTATTTTTTAGCCTGAAAAGTTTCTGCGACGGTTTTTTCGAGGTGCTGTGCAACCGTTTCAGTGATTGCTGAACCTGTTACTTTTTCAAGTCCTTGCCACCCTGGCACTCCATTTACTTCAAGGACAACAACGCCTCCATCCGGTGTTGGGAGAAGGTCAACACCCGCTATGTCAGTTCCTACGGCGTAAGCTGCCTTTCTTGCGTAGTCAATCCATTCTTGCGGTGCAGTAAAGGCCTCAGCTGTTCCTCCGCATGCGAGGTTCGTTCTCCATTCTCCTGGCGCTGCACGCCTTCGCATGGCAAAATGATGAGGTCCTGCCAGCATGATCCGGACATCCCACCCCTGGTGAGCAATATGTTCCTGAATAAAGAAGATGCCTCCTTGGATTCTGTGTGCGACAGCATTACGAGTGAGTTCTTGGACATCATGAACAGATGTGAGCCTTATAAGACCTCGTCCTTGGGATCCAAATAATGGTTTTAAGACGCAGTCTCCATCAAATTGCTCCCAGGCATGTTGAATTGCATCAGTTCCCTGAACGACTCGTGTCATTGGCACGCAAAGCCCATGTTTTTTCAAATGACATAACGACAAATGTTTATCAATGGAGATTTCCAGGGACCGAGGGGTGTTGATCACAATTTTACCTTGGTCAGCAAAGCGACTGAGAAGATTCATGCGGAAAATGACTTCTTCGAGTCGGTGTGTAGGATGCATGCTTCCAGGCATGCTCCGAACGACAATAAGTTCAGCATCATTAACGACTGAGGGTCCAAAGTCCTCTGACGAGGCATTGGGAAGTCCAATGTCCGTGGAAAGATGAAGCCATGGCACAACCGTGACGCAGTGCCCCCGTTTTCTCAAGGCATGTGTGAGGCTTGTCACATGCCATCCTGTTGTCTGGCCTACAATTACAATTTGATGATTGCTCACCAATCTTCTCCATACGAATATCAACCGATTGCTAAAAATGATTTTTCAACGATCGTTGGTGCAAGTTCTCCGAAACTGTGCATGGAGCCTGTATCAACATTCACAAAATCAATCACAGCAGGAGCAAAAAGTGATGGATCAATGTTGTAAAAGTCCCCCCCAGCGTTCTTGAAAATTTCACAAAAAAGCATGCCGTAATCAGGAGATGCTTGACTCACGGCTCGAGGGCCAATTTCAATGAGGCTTGCATCATCACCTGTTACATTCAAGACAACATGGCCTCCATAGAGAATCGCATCATTACTTCTTCCGATGGCAGTGATATTTTCTTGGGGGATAGGGGCCAGTGGGGCAGTTCCTGATCCGGCCACTATGCGATTCAGGTCAAATCCCAAGTCATGAAGTTTATGGATTGCAGTTTCTACTGAACGAGCAGTGACCTGCAACATGCCGGCTTGGCTTGCAGTTTTTGCAACAAGGAGGATGAGATTGTGAGGTGACACGTGGGCATCGTCTGCAAGTTGTTGACAGACGCGTTTGGTCGGAAGTGTATCTGATTCAATGACACCAACAGCCAACTTCGTTTTCTCGCAGTGACCAATCAAGCCGAAAAGCTCTTCTTTCCCAATTGCCGCACGGATTGGTCCACTCGTCATCGCAAAGTAACCATCATGATCGATTTTCCAGCCGGCATATTGCGCTGCAAGGCATGCTGTGACAGGGGAGGTACTGTCAACTGAGATGATTTTCCAAGCGTCAGTCGGTGATGTGCATGTTGAGTCGTGTTGGGAAGATATGTGTACGTTCCCCAGCCCAGCCATCGCTGCTCGTGCCATGAAAAGGCCAGCATCTATGCTGCCAGTGGAAAGGATTCCACAATCTATGACACGTGTGCCACCAACGTTATTAACTGAAATGGAATAGTGCTCAGGATGTGCGAAGAGTGGTTCAATAACCAAAAAGGCGGAATCATTAAGTGACATACGGGTATTTCCAAAATGAGGAATTCTACTCTAATCATGCTCCCGCAGGTTCTGAACGGCAACGCCTTATGCCAGTGATCGAAAGAAGAAGCACATGCTCAAATGAAGTGGGTCTGCAATGCCAAGTCTGACAGTTGAAAACTACGTAAAAACAATCTTCCAGATTAGTAATCGTCAACATGGTGAACCTGCAAGTACCGGGCAGATTGCATCAGCACTTGGAGTCTTACCCGGAACAGTTACCAGTATGCTGAAAACCCTAGACGCAGCTCGTCTGGCAACGCATAAGCCCTACGAGGGAGTGTCACTGACGCGAGCTGGAAAAATGCTTGCACTACGCATGATTCGACGGCATCGTCTGATCGAATTGTTTCTTCTTCGGACGTTGGATATGACTTGGGATGAGGTACATGATGAAGCAGAAAACATGGAGCATGCTGTGAGTGATCTACTTGTTGACCGCATCGATGCCTTTCTTGGGTTCCCGGATGTGGACCCACACGGTGATCCTATTCCTCGGGGAGAAGCAATGACGATGCAAGATATCGGTGGTGATGCTCATCTCCTTTCTGATGCTCAAGAAGGCAAACAGTTTACGTTGGTACGAGTGCTTGATCAGTCCTCCGAATTTTTGCGTTATTTGACAGAGATGAACTTGGTCCTCGGTGCTGAGGGACTCGTTGAAAAAAATCCAGATGGTTCTGGGCTAATGACAATCAAGCTAACAAATCAACAAGACTCTGTTTCACTTGCGATTAACGTTGCTGGAAAGATTATCGTCACATAATGGTGTGGTCTCTTTCCCACACCCCCGATTGTCCGAGGCATTCATCAACGGCTACTCGAATAAAACCAGAAATTGACAGGCCATGGTTGTTCAGTAATCGAAGAAGTTCATTTCCTATCCAGTATGCGATCCATTCTGCTGTCGTATTTGCAATGGGTAACAGCATGCACTCATCTGCGGGGAACACCCATCGTCTGTCAGAAAAATGAATATGGACTTCTTCACGGTTGTCGTTCTCTTGAGAGAACCGGACTTGAAGGAATGCGTTTTCGGTTGGGAGCAGCATCTTGTGATCTAGTTGCTTGATGATTGATGAAAGTTGATCGCGCAGAAGGATGAAATCAATCACCATGCCGTGAGCATTTGGTTCTCCATCAACCTCTACGGATACTGTCCAGTTATGTCCATGGATTGGTTCACACACTGTGTCCGTTAGTGTGATAAAATGTCCAGAGCAGAAGACGTGCTCGGCCTTCTTCATAGAAACTTGGTAACGATCACGCATTCAAGGGACTCCGGAGAATAATGTAGAGTGCTGTGGCAATAAGGTCGGCTGTTGTGCCCGGGTTAATACGGACTGGCACACGAAGTGAACGATCGAACCCCTGTAGTACATGACTGTTTTCAATGCCGTTCGTTTTCAGGATGGCTGCTGCTTGGGCAGAGACATTCAGAGCTACCTTCTCTCCATGTCGACGGGCAATGTGAGAGTCGGGTGAGCGAGCGAGTTGACGCATGAATGCATCAACGATACCTAATCTCCAATTATCAGATTTCGAAAGATTATGAGTCAAGTCTGAGATGACATCCGCGAGGACGTCCGAATAGCCGATCGACCACATCTTCGCGATGTGATCTCTTTCAGCAGCTGCTAGCATGGCAGAGACGATGTTTTGAGGAGGAGGTCCGGAAAGATCATGCTGCTGAACGCTTCCTAAGCCACCGGGTTGTGCGAGTGCGATAGCGCTCCAGATCTCCCGTGAGTCCTGTGGACCAAGGTTTGTCAGCAATGAGGAGACTTCAGAAGATAACAACAAGACAAAGTCAGGCTCCATGGCACGCAACCAAATGGAGCGATTGATGACACTTAAGGGTGCGATTGAGAGGATAATGCCAAGATTAGCATTCGAATTAGTTACAAGGCGAGTTTCCTGAACAGCGTCAAGAATCACTTCTCCCAGGCGTTTTTTCTTGTCATTTTCGAATACTGGTCCGATGGCCATCGCAGCAGCCGTAAGGTCTTCGTATGAAAGATCTGGAAATGCTGCATTACAATGGACATTTCCAGGTTTTGGTGCGGTTGCTTCAAATAGACAAGCCATTGTGGTGGCCCACCCAGATCCCCCAAGAGGTAAGGAGGTTGGTACACGTTCTCGCCATGTCATGCTCGCCTGTTGCAGTACGTGTATTGCAGTGCGAAATGATGATGTTTCTAACGTGTGCATCAGGTGTGAAAATGTTGAAAGTGGAATGAGGAGTGATATCGCAGTCTAAACTGTGAGGCTGAAGAATGAGAGAGTGTGTGAGAAATGTCGATAAGTGATTCAACCATCGAACCAGACTGCTTTATCAATCGTGAACTAAGCTGGTTGGAATTCAATTTGAGGGTTCTTGAAGAAGCTGAAAATGAAGAGAACCCACTTCTCGAGCGAATGAAGTTTCTCTCAATATTCAGTTCAAATCTTGATGAGTTTTTCATGGTTCGCGTTGCTGGTATTCGTGAGCAGGCATTCGGTGAAAGTGCACCGCAGGATTATGCGGCAGATGGCATGAATGCCATGAGTCAACTTCGAGCCATTGCTTCTCGCACACAAGAACTTGTGGCTCGTCAGTACCGATGTCTGAAGGAGAGTATTGGGCCTGCAATGACAGCCGAAGGATTTGGTGTGCTGCGATATGAGTCTCTGACCGCAGAGCAACTCAGGCATGTCGATCATTTTTTTCGAGAAAGAGCGTTACCAATTCTGACACCAATGGCGTGTGATCCGTCTCACCCCTCTCCTCGTTACCATAATCGTGGGCTGTATCTTGGAGTCATGCTCGAACATGCTTCTGGACTTGGCCCGAAAAACCTCTTTGCTGTTGTGCAAGTTCCTCAGGTATTACCTCGTGTTGTTGTTGTGCCTAAGTCAGAGCCTGGTCGCACGTCATTTCTTCTTTTAGAAGATATTGTTGCAGCACGATTGCCGGAACTGTTTGGAGGATTCACTGTGAAATCATGGACCACGTTTCGTGTCACGCGAGACAGTGATCTAGAGTTGCTGGAGCAGGAATCGGATGACATGTTAAGGCTCATTGAAGAACGACTGAAGGCGTGCCAGAGAGGTCAAGCGGTTCGGATCGAAGTTGCGTCACGAGCAGATGAAACACTTAGCAAGATGATTATTGATGATGAAGGTCTTCATGATGGAACAGAGAATGGTTATTCCGAAGTGTATCGAATCGATGGGCCTCTTGATCTCACGGGTTTGTGGGAACTCTACAAAATGCCAGGATTCGAAAGGCTCAAAGATAAGCCCTTCACTCCGAGTGTGCCGACATTGCTCAATCATCGGAGCGGAGATATTTTTTCTACGATAAAAAGGCAGGACATCCTCCTGCATCATCCGTATGAGTCATTTGACCCTGTCGTGGATTTTGTGACGACTGCAGCTCATGACCCGCGAGTGCTTGCTATCAAGCAAACGCTGTATCGAACAAGCGGTGATTCACCGATCTCTCGAGCACTGATGGCAGCTGCTGAGTCAGGAAAACATGTTACGGCATTAGTTGAACTCAAGGCACGATTTGACGAAGCGAATAATGTCAGTTGGGCGCGTCAGTTGGAGAGAGCTGGAGTCCATGTTGTTTTTGGATTTCTTGACCTCAAGACCCATTGCAAAGTGTCACTTGTTGTTCGGAATGAAGGGAATTCATTGCGTCGGTATGTTCATCTTGGGACGGGGAATTACAACCCCACAACAGCAAAGCTTTATACAGATCTTGGTTTATTCACTTCGAACGAAGACATTGCTGAGGATGCGTCCGCTCTTTTCAATCTCTTAACGGGCTATTCTCAAGGCCATGCATGGAGAAAGCTCGTTGTTGCACCGAATGACTTGCATCAACGCACACTGGAGTTGATTGAAGAGCAGGCTTTACTGGCTCAGGCGGGACGTCCTTCGAGGATAGTTGCCAAACTGAATTCACTGGTTGACCATCGCGTTATTGAAGCGTTGTATTCAGCAAGCCAGGCAGGAGTCCCGATTGAGATCCTTGCCCGAGGAATTTGTTGTTTGCGGCCTGGTGTACCAGGGCTCAGTGAAACTATTCGTGTGACGAGTATTGTGGATCGGTTTCTAGAACATAGCAGGATTTTTGTATTTGGAGCTGGTGACGAAGCAAAAGTTTTTCTGTCGAGTGGTGACTGGATGCCACGGAACTTTTTTCGTCGTGTGGAAGTAATGTTTCCGATTCTCTCGGAAGATCTACGCGAGAGAGTTCTTGAGGAGATTATCCCGACGTATCTTTCAGACACCACACGAGCCCGTCGTCTTGATGCAAATGGTGTCTATCACCTTCCCCATCCTCGTGATGGTGAGGAGCCCCTTCGGTCACAAATGGAGTTTCTCACACGGGTTACTCAGCAGCCCCAAGCGACGGCTGCTTTACCAGTATCGAAGAAAACAAGTAAAACCATGCAACGTCCGAATCGTCGCCCACAGACGCGACGATCGAGTAAAAGTGCAAGAAGAGGTGGAAAAAAATAAAGAGGCACTGGTTGTGTGGGGGTGAGGGGCATCCGTCCATCGGCACATACCAAATTCACGTGTTTTGAAAGAACACACGGGCGAAAACAATCCTCTTTGATAGAATGAAGGTTTTGAACCTTGAGGGATACTGCTCTACGATGGCAGAAGATTATTATAAAACGCTTGGTGTTGGTCGAACTGCTTCAGCTGAAGATATTCGAAAAGCGTATCGTGAACTTGCTCGAAAATATCATCCTGACTTACATCCGGATGACGATTCAGCGAAAGAGAAATTCAAGCAGGTGCAGGCAGCTTTCGACGTTCTCAATGACTCAAGTAAGCGCGAGATGTATGACCGATACGGTAGCTCATTTGAGGGTGTTGGTGCAGGAGGTCCTGCTGGTGGTGGTTGGGGTGGTGGAAGTCCCTATCAGGGTGGTGGAAGTGAGATTGATTTAGAAAGCCTTTTCGGGGGTGGAGGTTTTGGAGATATTTTTGGTAGAAGACAAGGGGGTGGTGGACATCGTCGTTCTGCAAAGCGGAGGGGCGAGGATATTACGGTGACGACAAGCATTTCCTTTCAGCTTTCTATTGATGGTGGAAAAACTGATGTTCGCATTGATCGTGGGGGAAAGATTGAAACCATTAGCGTTACGATTCCTCAAGGTCTGCCGAATGGAGCTCGAATGCGACTCCGTGGTCAGGGGCTTGCGGGAACGGGGGGTGGACCAGCGGGTGATTTACTGCTCGAGGTGCATGTCAAAGCTCATGCAGTGTTCCAACGTTTTGGAGATACCCTAGAACTGATTGTTCCGATATCGCTTTTGGAGGCGATCGAGGGAGGTAAGGTGGATGTGCCGACTCCTTGGGGAACCATTGTGCTTACCATTCCACCCGGTACAAACAGTGGGAAGAAACTACGTGCAGCTGGTATGGGTGTTCATCACAGTAATGGTGCGAAGGGGGATTTGATTGCTGAAGTCCAAATTATGCTACCGTCTGGTGAAGATGCTTCAGCTCGAAAGAAACTTTTGGAGGCGGTGAAGGCTGCTGAATCGAGTGCAGCAGGTTCTGTCAGGGCACATCTTCAGTGGTGATGGTTGCAAGAAATGATTTCCCCCGTGCAGCAAGGCTCATCCACGCTGTGGATTTTGCTCGCGTCTATGCTGCGCGAAATTCATCAGCGAGTGGGCCGTTTGTGATATACGCTGCGAAACATGACCAACTCCCGGATCAACGCCCACGACTTGGTTTATCCGTGTCAAAGAAGATAGGTGGAGCGGTTGTGAGGAATCGATGGAAGCGGCATCTTCGAGAAGCATTTCGTCGGGTGCAGGGAGAACTAAATCCTCATTTTGACTTTATCATTGTTGTTCGGTCTGGCCTGCCCCAATCGGGTGCCATGGCAATGAATCGAACAAAGCGTTTGGTCCTAAAGTTGGCGGCACGTGTCATTGATCGCTTGGAGCACTCGTAATTCAAAGTGAAATCTACGAAAATTCTATTAGCACGATGTGCTCGAGCAATTGACCACATGCTGGTGTTGGCTCTTACTGGTTGTGTGCATATGTACAAACACACCCTCAGCCCAATTATGGGGCGTCACTGTCGTTTTCAGCCAACGTGTAGTACCTATTTTCAACAGGCACTAAAGAAATATGGTGCGTTTAAGGGATGTTGGCGAGGTGTGTGTCGTATTTGTCGATGTCATCCTTGGAACAAGGGTGGCTATGACCCACCATAATTATTGTGCAGCCAATCAATAATACGTGCATTTGCTGCAGGAAAATTCTCTTTATTGAGTGATTGTATTGTGTGATAGAGGAAAGGTGTGTGTGGTACCTGCAAGACATCCGTTGGTTTTGCCAAAAAAAAGAAGATATCGATTTCACCCTGGCTTGAAAAAGAAGGCACGTGGCCGAGTGTGCTCTGTACACTGATTGCGATGCCGGCCTCTTCTAAACATTCACGTCTAGCAGCTTCTTCTGGAGCCTCGTGTTGCTCTATTTTTCCCCCGGGAAACTCGTGTAACCCCGCTGCATCACGTGCGTGACTACTTCGTTGGCCAACCAAAACATGGTTGTTCATGATGACAACAGCAACGGCTATCTGAGTAGATGCCATGAGAACTCATTGAGAATCAAGACCCAAGAAAAAGCTATTCGACTTGATCTTGAATCAGATCAAGAAGTCGGCCAGGCGAGCCCATGATATTGTAGCCTGCGTCAACATGCATAATTTCACCAGTAATACCAAGGGCATCACGGGAGAGAAGAAAGGCACCTGATTTTCCAACTTCATCGTGAGTAATATTTCTGCCCATGGGTGACATGTGCTCATACATGCCAAGCATTTCTTCGACTCCGGCGCCACGTCCGGCAAGTGTACGCAATGGTCCCGCACTGATCGCATTGACTCGCACACCAGCAGGACCTAAATCGAAGGCCATGTATTTTACGCAGGTGTCGAGTGTTGCTTTACATACCCCCATAATATTGTAGCCGGGAACAACCTTCTCCCCGCCATAATAGGTGAGAGTAAGAATGGATGAATCTTTTGAAAGAATATCACGGGCTAATCTACCGACCGCCAAAAGACTATACGCACTTGTCTCCATGGCGGTGCGGAATCCTGTTCGGCTACAGTTTGTGGTGTCACCCTTAAGGTCTTCCATGGGTGCATACGCAATGGAATGAACAAGAAAATCAAGCGAGCCAAACTCATCCCGTGCTCGGTTCATGACAGACTCAATTTGCTCATCACTGGATACGTCCATGGGAACAAGGAATTTTGCATTGGGCTCTGGGTCGGTGAGCTGAGCTACGCGCCTTCTATTACGTTGACGAGTGTCGTCGGGCTTATCAGGGAGGTGAGAAAAGCCGACCTCACCACCGTCGTCGAGGATTTGTTTCGCAATCGACCAAGCAATTGAGTGATCATTGGCGACGCCAAGAACTAAACCCTTCATCCCACTAAATCTGCCCATGAACGCATCCTCCAGAGTTTCCAAACAAATGCAAAACCACCATGTTGATTGCTGGAAATGTATCCGCTCTCAACAAAAGCCTCAATGTACGCCCCTTGTGGATGGACAAATCTGCGGGTAGAAACTTGTTCTGAGCCCCGTTAGCTCAATTGGTTAGAGCATCTGACTCTTAATCAGAGGGTTCTAGGTTCGAGTCCTAGACGGGGCACTCGACGAAGAGGCTGTTTTCCAAGAGAAAACAGCCTCTTTTTATAAATCAATGGTAGCTTGAGTGCCTACAAGCCTGTATCGAACTCAAGGATTTTTCCGTCTTCGATAGTCAGATTCTCAGCCAGTGGCAATGCGTCAGCCATACCATTGATAAAGACATGCAGATTGTACGTACCTGCTGGCACAAGATAGGTGCACCCGACGAGATAACGTTTCCCACTGATTCCGGTTTTTGTCCTGACGCTCACTGCAGGTGGCACTACGGTTGGTTGCAAACCATCTTCGGCTGCGGCATCTGTTGGCTTGTCGCAGGGTGTAAGATCCCAGCCGAGAACTTCGTCGAGGTTTCCGGTCATGCGAATACCCGTAGTAAGACTAACGTTCGTGTCTTTTCCTTCTGTCACAAGAATATTAGTCGCTACAGCAGTCATGGATGGTTCAATTGAGTCATACTCGAACAGCACGTCGTAGGTGCCGGCCAATACTGGTTTTGGCTTGAAGTTATAAAATCCATTTTTATTGTCATGAACAGTGGCGACAGGCAGCATTGTGCCCGCATGAACAACAACAACCTTCTTAATGTTGAGTCCGGTTTCCCAGCGAGATTTAACAATCTCCGCTGGTACGTTCAATGAGATACTTCCAAGCATGATTTCACGAGTGTCACCCTTTGAGATTGTAAATTCACCGAGTGCTGTTTCTGTGGGCTTACCAAAGTTTGGTTGCTTGAAGCTAGTGCGCAGAGAGTATGTCCCACTCAGCAATGGGTGCAACGAGTCAGCTTTCACGGGTTCGATGTCTTTGATGACCTTTCCGTCCTTTGCTTGAATGACCTGGACCTTTTGAAGGCTTTTTTCTGAGTTTTCTGGCATGACTAAACGAAGTTTGCCGAGTCCACTTCCCGCTTGAATGAATTCTGCTTTGGCTGCTTCCGCCTTCCCTGCAACTTCAACAGTTACCGTTTTTAGCGCGTCAAGAAATGTTTTTGCATCTCCTGCAGCAAAGTATTGACCGTTGCCTTCTTCTGCCATGCACTGCAGTTGCTTTGAAGCTTTTTCATTAACGTCTAACCCAACGGTATGAAGAACGAAGTGGATGCCACTTTTTTTGAGGTCCCTGACTACCTTGCACGGATCATCTCCACACGTATCGATGCCATCACTCACGAGTACGATAGTCGTTTCTGCATCCTTAAGCTTTATGCCCGCTGCAACGTGCAACACAGACTTGGCAAGGGGGGTTTTGCCAACAGGTTTCATTGTATTGACGTGACTTAGAATCACGCCTCGATCACCTGTCATTGGTGTCACCATTGTCTCGATATCGGAGCAATCACCAGAACGACGGTGTCCATACACGGTGAGTCCAACAGCTACGTCAGTCGGAATTGCTGGAACAATGTCATGCATGACTTTCTTTGCAAGATCTATTTTCTTCTGACGGCCAATGGTCTCTGACATGCTGCCTGAGGAATCAAGAATAAACATGACCTCTGGGATATCAGATGGAAAGACGTTGGGTGTATAGGACCCCAAAAGAATGAAGAAGCTGAAGCGTACGATTGTTGCAATTCTTGAAAAGAACATGCTGTTTCTCCTAAACATGCTATCGGAGGCATATGCTTGAGTTTGAGACGTCTTGGTAGCTTGATCCAACACCGGTCAATTCCCTGATCCGGCTAAAGTGTGCAAAGAATTTTGTGGTCTCTAAGTGACACTTTCCGTGAGGCAGACAGTAGGTCATTCAGTGGTCCAACGGCATTCATAGACCATATCAGATTTTGGATTAATCAATGACCAGCCGATCAACTGGCCGTATGGATGGTCGATTGTGTAGCGGGTATTCATTGGTTTGGCGGACTCTGGCATGCCTATAGGATATCCCATGAGGCGATAGGACCGATAAGGATGAGATTCAGAAAAAAGCATCCACACAGTAAGAAGGTCTGGGTTATATGTAAGGACCAATGGCATGCGTCCAGGATCGAGTTTCATGAAGTCGATGATTGAGGCAAGCTCTAGCGTTACAGTTTGATCAAAAGGTATTTTTGAAAGGTCAAACTCGAGTTCATACTTTTTTATTGCTTTAGATTGTTGGCCAAGAGGAATGCCAATATCTGTGTCGAGTGGAATCTCACGTACAACAAGGGGTGGTTGATCAGCGGGGCGGCGGTACTCAACATTCTGAAGGGGTAACGCCGTATGAAAAATAAGCTTTCTTGGCTTCGTTTCGTCGAGAAATCGTAATCGTAGGCGATCACGCAATCGGATTTTTGTAAAGTCGCCAATCAGTTCGGATGAAAGAGATCCTTCTCGAAGATCAACGATTCGGCTGTGGGAAAGTATTTCAACGCCTTCAAGATCAGCCGTCTGTGCAGTTGTGGCTTGTTCAATAGGGATGATTTCCCATGAATCTGTCGGATCACTTTGAACGAGGTCCAGTACAAGTCGGATATCAGGATCACCAGCCGCAATAGAGTCGATTACATCGGTTAGCATCTGAGCATGTCGATGCACTCGATAGGTATAGACAGGAATAACACCGAAAAGAACGACAGCGACAATCAAGTACACGTACGTTGGCCAGTCGCTCCAATCCGCCAACGTTGACCATACTTTGCGCCGACGCGATCGACGAAGCTTTTCAGCAGCGTTTACAGCAGCATTCGTTTCGACTGTACGTGCTGTCCCTGCGGAAGAGATCTGTTCTGTTGCGTTCGCGAGTGCCACTAAGATTGAATTTGACCCCGGCAGAGGTTCCCATGCGGGGCCGTCTCGGGCAGGTGTTGACGTATCTCCCCCGAGCAGACGATTCATTTCTCGAGCCACTTCATAACCGTGAACAGCGAGTGCGTTGATCTCCAAGTCACTAAAATGATCAAGGTCTGTCCGAATCATGGAAATCTCTGACTGGACGACAGGATGTAGGGCATGCGGATCATGCTCGGGGTTCACAACGAGCGTTGCTGGGGCAAACACAAAGCCATTTTGATCGCCAAAATTATCTCGCTCGAGCTGCCAGACCCGATCCCAGAGAATATCAGACGCTCGAATCGACTGTGCAATAAAGCCAAGGGAAGCATTACTGAGGATTTGAAAAGGTTTTCCAGCATCACTGACGTACACTCGTGAAAACGATTCATCGTAAAACCGTTGTAGCCACAAAAAGGCCCGTGTCCCAAGGTTGTCGTAAACACCTCCATCTGTGAAGGATTCATTTTCAAAGTGACCTTCTCGGACACCCAGATCGGCAGGTGAAAACTCAACGGGAGGAAAAAAACCAGGAAAGGCTGAAGAGGCTCCAACGACCTTTGCAACACTTGCCGTCTGTCCTGGAATGTGCTCAAAAACGTCGTTGTCGTCAGCGTTTCGTTCCTGAATATGGAGCCCAGTTCGATTGAAGGCAGCCATCACTCCATCGCTCACGTTTGTTGCGAGGATATGAAGGCACGGTTTTTCCGGGAGTTCAAAAAGCCGACGAT
>MDSZ01054753.1_pt1 | contig 22392 bp, 26 predicted proteins | sample 811201 | NCBI WGS metagenome assembly MDSZ01 (sample SAMN05326647, study PRJNA326480) | marine metagenome | isolation source: seawater | place: Indian Ocean: North | collected 2010 | reverse complement strand
TAACCAACTTTTAAATGAAGTCGATGCTGAGTACTCGGATGTTGTAGGCGGTTCTAGCGAAGAAGGTACCTCTGGCCTAGTGCAGCCTTTGCAAACGCTTGATCGCTTGGTTCCTGGTGAAGAGGAAGAAGATGCTGCAGCGGCTGAAAAGGCAGCCAAGGCTAGTAGGGCCGCGGCTTTAAAGCAGATAACAAGAGTGCGCGGGGGTGAAGAAGATCTAGTTCAACATGACGACTGGGACAGTCCGGATCCCGAAGACATTGAGCCAGGCAAGAGCACTAAAGGTGGCAGACGCATGGTAAAAGTATATTCTACCGGCAGCCCTCCGGGTTCCCCTGGTGCAAGACCTATGTACAGCTTGCAAGAAATGATCAAGGAAGTGTATCAAGAAATGATGGATGAATAATCCTAGATTCCCATGGCGGGAAGGAACACACACATGTGTTTAATTTGCGTAGACATCCAAAAAGATAAATTGACCTCTCTTGAAGCAAGACGTAATTTAGGTGAAATTGGTCCATCGATTCCCAAAGAGCATAAACTTGAAGTTTTAAAGCTTATCTGGGAAAAGGAAGACCAAGAGTACATTGAATGGTACGAAAAAGAAAAAGCTGCTAATGAGCCTCCACCCGAAAGCTATGACTGTGTAGAGCAGTTTTGGGGTGAGGATTGGATGTGGGAATCTGGTAGTGATTAGAAAATTTTTTCGGACGCGTTCGCGTCCTTCTAATTCATGATCCTAAGCACTGTGTGCAGTGGGCGCACGGCCTCTGCTTTGAAGTAGAGATTCACACCTTCGCCTAAGATTTCTACTGCCTCGATTCCTTTACGGCACCGAACAATAGCGTTTCGGACAGCAGAGTTTTCTGCATAGAACGAAACTACATTATCTTCTTTTACCTCTCGTTTATTCCAATTAACGATAATCTCCGCCTCTGGATCACCCGCGGTGTTGTAATATCGTTTCTCTAACTTGTCTAGAACGTTGTTGAACTCTGGATGGTCCTTGTCGTATCTTCTTGTTGGCATTTAATTGATCCTCCTAATAATAATTATAGGCACTAGTTACTTATGTGGAAAGTAGTTTCTGTGAAATTATAACGATATTTGCTTTAGCATGCGGATTTTTTTTCGGCATGCTTATTGGAAAACACTGGTAGATGAAAATTAGATTTGTAGAAGTTAATAAAACGCTAAATAAAATTTTTCTTGAAGAAAATTTTTTGGGCACGGTTGAAATGGATGTTTGGACACAAAAGTGGTCCATGGATCCATCTTTTCGCTTTTATAATGACAAGACGGGAAAAGCTTCTGATAAATATGAATCGTCATATAAAGCTGGAAAAGCTCTCGTTGCTTTGTATGAAGAGAAAAAAAATTTTTTTCGAGACCCTTTTGAAGATATAGAACCAAGCGAGGTAAGAGACATATTTGACTCGTGGAGTCCGTAGGAGGAAATAAAGATGAGAAAACTGGTATTGCTATCGTTGGTGCTTTTGGCATGCGCATGTTCAGAGCCTTTTATGGACGATCCGGTAATGCCAGTTAACTCACCTGAAATTTCTGACGCAGAGGATATCGTTGAGAATGAAGAGGTTGTCGACCCTTCAAGTGTCTATCCGTTCCCAAACAATCCGTGCGTGCAATGTCAGTGGTATTTTTGTCCTCCTCTTGATTCGGTGTGGCAAAAACAGATCTGTATTGATAAATGCGCTGATCCGCCGGTTGTTCTTTATGAGGGTGTTTGTGAAGAATATCTACAGTGCGATCCAACTCAATACTTCATAGAAGAAGTCGATTGTACGACAGAAGAAGGATATCCAGGTACACAAAACAAAGTTTGTAACAAAGGACAAATTCAGTATACTGGTTGTGTAACTGAATGCACAGAAGAGATGTGCAATGGACTTGACGACGATTGTGATGGCGAGATTGATGAAGGTCAATTAAATAAATGTGGTGGTTGCGGTCTAGAGCCCATAGAAATATGTGATGGGGTCGACAATAACTGCAACGGTGTTGTAGACGAGGAGTTATATCAGCCATGCTATACTGCATGCGGTACTGGTGTAGAATTTTGTAGCGATGGTATCTGGACTGGGTGCACAGCGCCTCCTGAATTAATAGAAATTTGCGACGGTCTAGACAACGATTGTGATGGTCAAGTGGACGAAAATTTAACATGTGAGTGCACGATACAAGATGTTGGAGTTTTGTTTCCTTGTATGGAGAATCCTCTTAAATGCGGTCAAGGTTTCAAGACGTGCGAATGTGTCGATGATGATTGCACAAATATAAAAACAACAGAATGTTTTGCTTTTTGTCATTATTTTCCTCAACCAGATGAGGTTTGTGATCCTCTTGTTGGCATGCCCCTAGAAGACGAATTGTGTAATAATTTTGATGACAACTGCAATCAATTAATTGACGAAGATTTGTATGCTAATTGTTACACAGGACCGCAAGGTACAGTAAACAAAGGTATTTGTGTACCTGGACAAGTCATGTGCCAAGAAGGAGTGTGGGGTGGTTTAAATCAAGGTGTTTTTATACCAGGCATGTGCGAGGGGGAAATCACACCACAAGACGAAGTATGCAACGGTGTCGACGATGACTGCGATGGCATAACTGATACTGGAGAAGAACTACAAGAAACAGACATAATGTTTATTGTAGATTGGTCTGGATCCATGGATACTGAAATTTCTGCAGTATTGGCTGCTTTAAACTCTTTTGCACAGCAATATAGTGATGAATCTGTGATACAATGGGGTTTGATTATAGGACCTAAAGTTCCAGATCAATACTATGGTAATCACAATTATTTAGAAATGATAAGTAATTTAGCAGCCTTTTCAGACTTTATGTCATCTTTCGCCGGCTTGAATGGTACTCCAATGTCAGGACAATATGAAATGCTTTATGATGCTGTCTATTTGTCAATATGGAATATCGCCACTGTTTTACCATATGGAGTAGGTGATATAATGTGGGCGACTGGTGTCGGTACAGCTATTGATGAATCAATACCACCTATTGAAGATTTTATCGTAAACTGGAGACCAAATGCTAAGCGTGTGGTGATCGTGTTTAGTGACGAAAAAGGACAAAGTTATACGCTACCTGATCCTGTGCCTGGATCCTGGAATTCTAATGACACAATAACACAAGAAATTTTAGAAGATGTGGTTGCTTCTACACCAGAATTAAAAGTCTACACCTTTTCAACATCTGGTTCTAAAGAAGCTTGGAACAATGAAGGCGGGTGGGAACCAATTGCAAAAGCATCGGGTGGTAAGTGGTACCCCCTGTCGACTAGTATAACAGAGATGTATAATTATCTTATGGAAATTATTGATGAAAATGCATGTACTACGGAGTAAAAATGTCTAAGATAAAAGAATTAGAAGAAAAAATCATTGTTTTGAAAGATAAAAACAAGCGTTTGCAGGATGAAGTTGATTCACTGTGGGCGATGATGGACGAGATGACGCGATCAGATATTGAAAATTGGAAACATTTATGGGACGATATTCAAACTGATGTAGCAGTTAGAGCATTAATGGTGAGCAAAAAGAAAGTTGACGCATAAACATAACGGAGGGCGCATGTTTGATAAAAGCGAGAATAATAGCGTTGCTAGTTTGCGCTGGTTTTTGTCTTTCATGCCCGGGCTATCGTTATGGTGCAATGGACTTAATATCAGAAAATAGAAGTAAAATATACAAAAAATCTTTCTGTGAGCCGTCAAAACCGTTCCCTCAGATGATTTTGATACCTTTTTTTAAAGAAACGTTTCAAATTGTACCCGACTGCAAGGTTTATCCGAAAAATCAAACTTCTTTAGCCATGCTTGTCTTTTATCATCACTGGACAGAATATTTTGGAGATGATGACTTTGTTGTAAAAAATTCTTTAGAAAAGCTAATGATTACATGGGGTTTGAGTAAAAAACGCTCTAAAAACGCTTACAATTTAGATGGAGATCTGATTGAACACGCAACGGTAATAGGCCTCACTACATCTAAAACAACAATATGGGTTTGGCGTGGCTATGATTTTAAAATATCAGAAAGTTCGTTTATACATGAACTAGTGCATGTTGCGTTAAGAAACATGAATGGACATGGTGATCGCGATCACGAAGGATCTAAATATTTTGGCTGGACGTCCGCTCATACTAAGTTGGTTTCCGAAGCCAAAGAAACGCTAAGAACTTTTGGTATATAAGTTAAAAAATTTCAGACTATTTAGTATTATGAAAACAATAATGGAAAATTGGCGCGTATATCAAGAAAAGATATCTGAATCAAGAATAAGGCGTGGCCTTAAGATACTTAAACCTAAAAAAAGTGGCAGCCTTGCTCGGCGAGTGATGCGACGGGGCGCGACGACGCAGCAGCGGGGTATATCTATAGAATACGGCAAATTTTGGTCAAGGTATATGGGGAAAGACGCTATAAGGATGGCAAAATATTTTCACCCAAACGATTGGTGGGCAGAAACTATCATGAGAGTGGCTATGCATTTCGGGCCGGCCCATGCGCATGTTTTTAAGTTTTTGTATGGGGGTTTGATGTTTTGGAACGTTGTCAAAACACCCGCTGCCCTGGCTGGTGTTGGAACCGCCATAAAATCAATCTTAACCGATAAGAAAAATGAAAAAAAATATGACAGTCCTCATCAGGCTTTAGCCGTAGAGGGATTAGAGAAAATGCTCAAGGACGGCGCCGGTGAAATTCAAATAAGGCTGTTTCTCGCCGACTGCAGGAAATTAAAAAGCAACTTAAAAAGAATTGAAAAAACAAAAAACAAAAAAAACCTTTCTGGTCAAAAAACCGCAAAGCGAACTTCTGCGACTAAAGCTTCTGGTGCGGCCGCGGGCGGACTTGAAGCTGTTGGAAACCTTTTTACTGGTAAACTCTAGCATATGCAAAAACTATTTGAAAATTGGCGAAAGTATTTAATAACAGAAGATCGCCTAAAATTAAAACCAGGACCTCAAGGCTGGGATTTGTATGGCAAACTAGTTGCTCAAGCCTACAAACAAGCACCAGTTTTTGATCGTGACGCGTCTGAGAAATACGAAAAACTTATTCCGTTTATTGAGAATATGTATGAAAAAATCCAACGCGGCAAACAAGGAGTAAGCATTGAGTTTGTTGAAGACGACCCTTATCCCGAGGGAGACGAGCAGTTACGAAAAGAGGTCGCGGCGACTGGTGTTTTAAAAGTATACAAAGGTGGCACACAGCACCCAATTTTCAGTGTTAAAGATGATGGTGACGATCCTAATGCTCCTGATGCAAACGAGAAGTTTAGAGCAGTGCATGATTACATGGCACATATTCAACACGCTGGTCAGAAAGGCACAGGCTTTGATATGAAGGGTGAGATACAAGCATACAATGCACATCTACACACTGTGCCACCAGAAGCGGCTGGAGCTTTGTTCACAGAGGTTGTCGGCCAAGCTGCTTATTTTTTGAATTATGGATATTTTCCAGAACAAAAAATTGCTTTACTTCCGGGCTTTGATTATTGGAATATTGGTGTGGTTGACGGCTATAATATCGTTGATAAACAGTTAGTAAGAGATGAAGAAGACTCAACTGAGCGCTTCCCCACCTCACCAGTTATGACAAAGGAGCCAGATGAAGATGAAGATCCTGTTTGAAAACTGGCGTAAATTTGTTAACGAAGTGACAACTTTAGAGAAAGATATAAAGAAATCAATCTTTCAAGCGATTGTCGACTCCAAGTTTTGGACCAAGCAGCATAAAGAGTCAGATGTTGATCTTGTAGGTGAAACAGACTCTAGTACACCTGCTATCGAGCATCTAATGGACGATCTTAACGACGCAGCAAAGAACTTAGGAACCGATCTGTACTTTCATCTTACCGTTACCGATGAGGAAGAATACACTCTCGGCCCAGACACTCCGTACCCTGGCTATCCAGATAACTGGCTTATGCAAGGCCAATACAGAGGGCCAAGCAATCGAGGACATGTTATATGGATTGAGTTTCGACCAATATCTGAAGACTTTGAAATGGACGAGTTTAATCCAGATAATTTAGTCAAAACGTTATCCCAAACGATTAATCATGAGATTGTTCACTACGAGCAGTTAAAAAAGCAAGCAGCAAACAAAGGTATCAGCGATGAAGAAGCCTGGGAAGAGCTTTTGAATGATCCTAAGCAGCTTTCTCAGTCTGACAGTCGAGCAGACTATATTACACTTCATAATGAAGTTGATGCTTTCGCTCATGAAGCAGCAGAGCAGTTGTTAGATAAGTTTTCTCCAGATGAGGCTTTGCAACTAATTAAAGTAAAAGACAAGAAGCTTTTTGGAGTGGTAAGAGACTATATTGATGTTCTAGAGAGTGAAGGCAAGGGCCATTTGTTGAAAAAGTTTTGGACTAAGCTTTATTTGCAGATACAGGCGGAAATAGCAGGAATATGAAAAAATTATTTGAAAATTGGAATCGGTTCTTGAACGAAGAGCTTTCCGGCGGTGAGACAGTTAGAGAGTACTATGAACAAACTTATCCGTCAGCCGCCCTGCCATTATCTGAAAAAAAACGCATAAGAAAGTCTATTTTACAAAAATTTAAAAAAATTCAAAAAGAAATGATAAAATCGCTCAGTCGAGGGCGAAAAAAGAAGCAATACGTCAAAAAATTTGGTGCAAAGCAATACAAAAAAGCACTGCCTTTGATGTTAAAGAACATCAAAAATTCTCAGATAGTAATCGTCCTAGGTTATGATAGTCCTGGGATTCCTGATGATCAAAGGCAGGAGTTTTTTGAAATGCTTCTTAATAAAGGCCGACGAATGGCTGGAGCCCTTGTTAAAGAAATACCTAACGGACACAGGATAATCATTCTGGCTGATATCCTGCTTAAAAGAAAAACATTAGACACATATCTACAAACTACATTTTACCATGAGTTTGTAGGACATATTGTTCCAGAAGCGTTTGAAAAAGTTACTGGTACAAACGTTAGCGCCGCGCAGTCAGCAGAAATAATGTCAATCATAAAGCCTGAATGCATACGTATGGCTAGAAAACAAGCTCATGTTTCTACAAAAATGGGTGGCGACGTAGGGGCTCTTAAAGAAATAAATGCATGGTTATCAGCCATGACTAGCCGCGGGATGTCTCAATCAGATTATGATGCTATTTGTAAAGACCAAGCAAGAGCAAGAAACGTAAAGTCATTTCAAAAAACAGATTCGTTTAAAAAATACGGATCTGGTGCTTACTGCATAAAGTGTGATACTGAAAATGCAGCGCAGATACTACGTACACTTAACAATTTAGCAAAAGCAGAAACATCTAGCAAGAGCCAAGTGGCCTAATTATTTGAATACACGCTCTTTTGAAGTAGCAAACAACTTGGGCATAAAACTTTTCTTTAGCCGGAGAAGTCGACCAAACTTAACTTGCTGCCTAGCGTCAGTGTAAAGTGTTGTCGGCTTTTTAATCTCGCCATCAATAAGCTGCTCGTTAAAATCATAAAATTTGGCTTTGACTGGAGATTTTGCAACTGCTGGTCCAGCGATTAGCATTGCAATAAAAATTGTAGCAAAAACAAAAAGTGCTTTTTTCATGGTGTTATCCTTGTAACAGAAAGTCTTTATATACTATAATATACTCATAACTATAAAGATGTAAAGATTTAAAATAAAAAAACTATTTAATAATATGCAAAAATTGTTTGAAAACTGGCGTAGACATATAAACGAAGGTATTGCCGACGATTTTCTCGATACGCTTAAAAAAAGTCAAGAAGAAAGAGAAGCAAGGCCTGGCAGGGCTGCTCAAGCAAAAGAATGGGAAAAGAATCCACCTACCACTGAAGAAGAATGGGAAGAGTTTAGAAAGTGGAAAAGAGAAACTGAAGCTGGAAAACACAGAGCCGCGAGTCCTGAAGAGTATGAAAAAGCAAGGACTGCTCGCAAAATTCAAAAACCAAAAGAAACATTGGCATATAATTGTCAAAAAATAAAACCGTTTCTAAGAGGCTACGAATGGCGGAGGATTGGAACTTTTTCGTGCAATTCTTTAGAAGAAGCTACACAGGGTTTAGAGCCTGGTACTGGTAAGTTAAGCCAAATTTTTTCTCAATCTAGGTTGGTTAGAACTGTTGGAGAGGGAGCCTATGGGGTTGCTTTGCTTTTTGATAACGGCCACATAGTTAAAATTTTTAAAGGCGGTATACACGGTGGTGGTGGCACAGATCCAATAGATGATTTAAAAGCTGAATTAAAAACGTATTCTAAGCTGTTAAATTCTCAATTTGGAGGATCAGCAAAATCTCATGATCTTTCTGTTTATGAATATGGCACCATACCAGTATATGTTCCGGACGCAGAAATAAACATGGTTAATCCCGTAGATTATATAGGCTATGCTGAAATTGGAAAAGTTATACCATTTGAGTCTTGGGTTTCTGATAATTTTAATGAATTTGCAATACAAGCTGATCAGATTAAAAGTTTCTTTAGTGACGACCTATATTCAGGTTTATCTCAAGCAGCTAATCGTTCTCGCACTCGCAGAACCTACGGTGAAGAGTTGAAAAGCCATCACATTAAATCTTTTGATCAAATCCCTGGTGGTTCTGAAGATTATGCCAACTATGTTACTAAATGGATTGAGAATAAGAATTTAGAAAATAATTCTGACTGGGTTCAGAAGTATGGATGGGCTGGAGAATTTTCTGATTTTCGTGATATCAACAAGGACGTGGATCCTGCAGATATTCCTGCAATGCCAGAAGATCTTCAGTCCGGACGTGGAGCAAAGCTTTTAAAAGATTTTCTTGTTGCTCTTTATGATATTGCTAAATCTAATGGTGACGAATATCTTTATGGCAAAGAAACAAGAGATGTACACACAGGAAATTTTGGCATTTCCTATCAAACAGGCGAAGTCATTATTTTTGACAGATAAGGTTCTAATTAATAATATGGATGAAGAGAAGAGAGATTACATAATTTTTTGCGTTTCAGTAACGGGTCTTTTATTGACCATCATCTATGCTTTAGTTGTGGGGTGTTAAATGAAGCTATTATTTGAAAATTGGCGAAAACTTATATCTGAAAATCAGAACAACAGAGAGTTTGTATTTTCTAAATCTGAAATTCGCCAGCTACAAAAATCTATAGCAAAGATTGTCTCTGCTGCTAAAAAAGTTTTAGGTGCAGAAGGGCCGTCGCCAATGTTAAATACATCTTCTTTTGAGAAAGTAAAATTAGACAAATCGCAAGAAGATCCTACGCCATTAAAGATGGTTGCAGAACAAGATGATGATCTCGAAGCACTTAGACAAAAATATTATGGACCAGGTGGTGATATAGAAAAGTTCTCGCCTAGGGCCGTCAAAGGGGCCCCGAAAGGCATCGGCAAAATGTCAGCACGAGATTTTGAAGAGGCTGGTTATGTTTTAAAAGTTCCACAAGAAGTGTTGGATGACTTTCAGATTATGGTTGAGGAAACAAAAAAGACTGGTGATCTTTTTGTCCAAGCCAGAGATTGGTACCATAGCATCAGAGACTTGTTGGATCAAGAAACCAACGATGATCGAGATTCTGCTTTGTTAGGCTTATTAATAGCCACATATTCACCAAGGGCCAAGTTCGCACTCAACCTAGCTGAGGCAGCCTTCATGTTCAAAGCTGTGCAAAAAGACGCAAAAGAAAACCCTGATTTGCTCAAACAATACCTAGAGACGTTCCCCGGAGCGGAGCGTCGAGAGCCTGGAGAGGCTAGAGGGTTTACAAATGCCAGCAAAGTACCCAACTTTGCGTTAAATTTAATTGCGCCGAACTTAGCCGGCAAACGTGACGAGAAAACCGGCGAGATGATGTACAATGATATGTACAAGTGGAACTCAACAATAGACACCTGGATGATCGATGCATTCTACCCGATGATTAAAAAAGCGTCGACATCAAAAGAATGGGAAGCTCTGAAAGGCAAATTAATGTCAAATGTTGTCTCTTACCGCTATATGGCGCAGCTTGTCGCGCAAGAAGCTAGAAAATTAAATTTAATCCCACACGAGTTGCAAGCAATTGTTTGGGTTTCTATGCAGGTGCGACAGACCGGCGATCCTGATTTGGGTGTTACGACTGAGTTCGCGATTAATCAAATCAAAGATTCAATTAGAAACATTAGACAGATTAATCAAGATCTTGCAGATATAGAAAAAGAATTTGAAGAAAAAAGTTGGCTTGGTTCACTTTTTGACGAAATTGATGGAAAAGGGTTTGAGGAAGCAAGTAAATTTTTATTAGGCATAAAGAATGAAAAAGGCAAAGTGATTGTACCGGGGGTTCGCTCTCTGACTTCTAGAGGTAAGAAAGGATCAGCGTACAAATATTACCCAGCACCTGAACAAGCGCCGACACCCAAAAAAGCACGTAAAAAGATTAGCAAACCAGTAGACAAAACTCCCAAACCTAAGCCGGTTAAAGCATATGCGGATGAAGAGTTTTCAGAACTTTATACATGGTATGTCATGAACAAAGTTATTCAAATGCCTACCGGAAAGTTTAATAATTTGTATGATTCGATTATACTATACTTAAATCCAGAGTTTTCAACCGAAACAGCTGTAGACTATATAACTGGTAGATTTGATCCTGAGGCTACAGCAACAAGCAAGTATTTTAAAGAACAAAAAAATAGTTTTGGTGCCCTTATGGAATCTTGGAGGAGATACAATGAAAGTATTGTTTAAACAATGGAGAGATTTTATAAAAGAGGGCCCACAAGGGACACACCTTTCTAGAGGTAATGACATGGCCGACCCTGTAATAACCAAGTGGGATGATTACAAAGCAAAGGGCGAAGATATAAAAGCGTCATGTAAAGTTGTTCTACACAGAAACGGAAAAGTTCTTCTTCTAAAGTCTGCAACAGGTAAGCACGAAGGGTCTTGGGATCTTCCTGGTGGGCATATGAAACAAGATGACTTAAACGCAGTTTCTGCTTTAAAGCGAGAAGTTTTTGAAGAAACTGGCATGACAGTGTATGAACCAAAAGATTTAAGTATGCGACATCAAAATAAAAGATTTTTTGTAGCTGCAATGCCGCCGGGTGCAGAAGAGTGTAAAAATAATTTAAGCGATGAACATAGTGATGTCGGTCTTTTTACTTTAGATCAAGTAAAACAAATGAGTAACAGTGAGATATCTCCTCATTTCAAGGAAGCAATAATTGTTGCCATGGAGGCGGGTCTTGAATAACATGTGGAAAAGTATTTTAAATGAAGCAAAAAAAAGCGGCTGGGCATACAAACTTGTAGAAAGTATACGAAAAGACGTCGTACGCGAATTGCAGCAGAGTTATACGTCTGGAAAAAATAGAAAGCGCTTTATAAACTGGCTTGTATCAGAAGGAAGCACTGTGTCAGGACTGGGTGGCGGTAATAGAAAAACCGCGACTAACATGTATGACAGCCAGGTTTTAAAATTTATTGTATTGGCTTTAAAAACTCCGGTTGAACTAGGAAACCTTGGACCAAAAACACTCGCTGCTTATTATCCAACGCTACGTAAGATAATAATTTCAAACGATATTGTTAACAAGATAGAAAAGCTAGAACTTGAAGATTCAGGTTACGCTAGGTACGGCATAACTCATGACTTAAGACACGAATTTTTTCACGCAATCGATCACCTTATTGGAAACCAATTGACACAAATTAAAGATCGTAATATAAATTGGAGACTATTTTCCGATTCACAACCGAAAGCACTAAAACAAATTGGAAAAAAAGACATGTCCAATGTACCAGAACCGCTTCAAGTCTACTTGAAAGATTCGGCTGAAGGCTGGGCAGAATATAAAGCGCTTCAAACTGCCATTGACAAGTTAGGTAAACCTATAACACCAGAATTAATAAAAAAACTGTGCAAAAGAAAATGGTCGCTTAACAAAAGACAAATTGCAATTATGTCTTATCTCAAAGCAAAGCGCGCGGGTGACACTAAAGGTATGAAAAAACACGCATTCTGGAACAGACCAGAAGATGCAGTACTGGCTTTGCCAATTTTACATGCAATTGACTGTACGATGTCAGGATATAAAGAAACAGCGCTGAGACTTCAAAAATTAGCCGGTGTTGTGCCCGATCAGCTTTCTAAAAATATTGCAGAAGAAGTTAAACCAACAAAAGAATTGAAAGTTTTAGTTTTTGGTCATAGCCAAACACAAGGCATGGGTTTTGCTTTGCGACGCGCTTTGAAAAGAAAAGGAATAAAAAATATAGTTTATGCGCCGTTTCCGGGCTTAAACGATCGAGGGTTAGCAGGGAAAATTAAAAAAGTCGCGAAAGATCCATCTAGTTTTACGCACGTTTTTCTGTATCTTGGAGGTAATTTAGGTCAGAAAAAGCCAAAGACGATGACGGGTCACATGACTGATATAATCAATCACTTCACAAGTAACGGTGTTGACAAAGATAACATTTTTGTAACACTTCCGCCGGTCAATGTTCCTAAAATCCAAAGAGCAATGAAAAAGAGGCCAAGTAAAAGAGAAAAAGCATATTGGAAGAAAAAATTAGGCGCTGAGAAAAGTGCTAGCTGGATTAAATGGAGAATGTCAAAATGGATGGAAGCGCAAGATTTCTTTGAAAGTTTTTTGAAAACTCAATTAAGTTCTAGCAATGTTATTCGTGTGAAAGGCAAAGTAAGTGGTGACGGTATACATGCAAAAACATCAGACGCTGTAACCACTCAGCATATAAATTTAATTTTATCAAACTTTAAAGTGCAACCAGGAGAAATGGAACGCGGGATCGCTGTAGATAATCCTGAAGTGCCAATAACAAGACAAATCGCAGAATCAGAAGAAGCTGCAAAACCCAAAGTTTTAATCTGTGGCCACAGTCAAGTCAATAACATGGGCGCCGCTTTGGAAAAAATGTTAAAATCTAAAGGGTATGATGTTGTTGTTAAAAAATACAATGGAGCTAATGATGCAAAAATCGCTAGTCTCTTGCCTAAATGGGCTCCAGAACCCTCTGAGTTTACTCACGTAGTTATTTATTGTGGGGGCAACGTTCAAGGAACTAACGCTCGGTTAAGATCTCTTGCAAAAATTATTAATTATTTTAAAACGGCGGAAGGCGGTCCAACTAAAGATAATATTTTTCTAGTCCTACCACCAACAAACAAAGAGCCAGTTAAAAGACGAATTAATAATAAAGCGAATGCAGCCGATATTAAATGGGCTCGTAAGAAATATAAGGAAAAACTTGAAGGGAAGACAGATGAGTATGTTCGTATTTTCTTACAAAACAAAACTTTAAAAGCTTTTCGAAAACAAATGAAGATTCTTAAAACTCTAAGAGAGTATATGCCTAAAGAGAATGTAATTAAAATTTTTGGAAAGTGGAGTGTTAGTCGTGGTGGGAAACCATCTAGTTCAAATTCTTCCGTAATTATGCACGCTAATAAAATAACAAAAAAGATTGCAGATCCCTCAGTTACAACAGGCAGTGATGTAAAAGCTTTGAGAAAGAAGGTTGAGAAAGAAAAATCTTCTGATGCTCCTGATGTTCCTGTATTTAAAACTCCAAAAGGAAGAACTTTTCGAACTGATTTAGATATTCCTGGTAAAATGTCTGATCAAATTAGAGCACATTTTGGCCTAGCTAGAAAATCTATAGGGGCTGGCAGTATGAAGACTTGGGACCCAGCTAGTTCAACTGAAGCAGAAAAAGAGGCGGCCAAGAAAAGAAAAGAAGCAGAAGATAAGGCAAGCGCGGAAAGGAAAAAAGAAGAAGCAAAAGAAAAAATGGAAAAAGCAAGAGAAAAAAATCGACAAAAACAAGATGGTAAGTAAATTCAATAAATGGAAAAAAGTAATTTCTGAATCTAAACTAAGAGTTTTTGATTTTGATGATACTTTAGTTAAGACTGATGCTACTGTTAAGATAGTTTATCCAGATGGTAGAAAAGAAATTATGACACCTGGAGAATTCTCTCAACATGAGGTAGACGCCGATAATGAATACGACTTCAGTGATTTTAATAAAGTAATTAATCCAAAAGAGGTAAGACAAGTAACTGACATCTTAAGAAATGTTACTGCAGCCGCAGGAAAAAGAGAGATAATAATTTTAACAGCAAGAGATCCAAAATCTCAAAAAGCAATTGAAGATTGGTTAGAGTCAATTGGTATCGATATAAGCAAAATAGACGTAGTTGGTTTAGCTAGTCCAGATCCAGCTGCAAAAGCAAACTGGATTGAAAATAAAATCCTTGATGGCGCGACGAATGTCTTGTTTTTAGATGATTCAGGTAAGAATGTTGACGCTGTTAAAGCGCTTGAAAATGATCACCCTGAAGTTAAGATTGACGCTAGAAAAGTTGAATATGCAGATAATATGGAGTAAAAACAATGAGTTGGAGAAAAAACAGATATAATAAAAGGTCAGCCAAAAAGTTTGGTTGGCATCCTAGCTGGTTTGGAGATAATCTAATTGAGTTTGATAATAATCTAATTTCTTGTATTGTCGCCTTTCAGCACGAACATGACTTAAAGCCTGATGGTTTGGTTGGTCCTGTTACCTTTAGGCGTCTTCTAAGTGAAAGAGATTTGCAAGATCTAGAAGATTCAAAAAATTATATTTTGATTAATGGCGCGAAAAAAGAAATTAATTGGGATGTAAAGATTAATCTTATCAAGCCTGGTTGTTATAGAAAAAAGAACCCAGGTCAAAGAGATGTCAACATGATTGTGACTCACTGGGATGCGACGACGAGTGCCGATCGATGCAAAAGAGTGCTGGAGGCAAGAAACATATCTACACATTTCTGTATTGACAATGATGGAGTCATACATCAATTTCTTGATACAAAAGATATTGCATGGCATGCTGGATCTGGTAACAACAGTGATACAATTGGCGTTGATTTTAGTAATGCTTATTACTTAAAATATAACAAGTTTTATCAGAAAAAAGGATTACCAAAGAGGCCAGTCTTGTCTAACAGTCGGGTGCACGGTGTTAATTTAAAACCTCATCTAGGATATTATCCTGTACAAATTGAGGCATACAAGAAACTAATCTCTTTATTATGCAAGGAACACAAAATTCCCTTGCAGGTACCTCGAAATGTTTCAGAACAATTTATCACTAGAGTACATCCACCAGCAGCAAATGGCACATTCCATGGTATCGTTTGCCACTATCACCTGACAAGAAACAAGATCGATTGTGCTGGTCTAGAATTAGATAAAATTATCGATCAGCTTGGCTAATGACTTCAATTCTAGAGTGGCTTAATATTTTATGTACAGCGAAACGATTTGCCATATCTTGATTTAGCCAAAATATTTCTATATCTTTTGTTGCCCAAATTCTTTTAACCATTCCGATAGGTTTCTCTTTTTGATTGCTCATGCCCTTGAGAGTTACTAAATCTCCTGGTTGAATATTTGGATTGTCCTTCATAAAGTTACTATTTACTGTGTATTGAAATTTGGGGGGCAATGTTTTACAATGAAAAAGTCTTGCAAGGCAAAGATATTTAATAAATTTTTACTTTTATCCATGTTTCTTCTGTTTGCAACTGTGTGTTGCAGCGCGATGTTGGATGATGTCATGACCTCAAGTAAGAAGGCGCCTTGTATTAAAAAAATTGACGCTCAACAGAAAAAAATGATAAACACACTCACTAGAATAGAAGACAGAATTAAAACAGCTAATTTAAATCAAAGGTAGTAAATGAATGTCACCCGAAACAGAAACAACAACGATAAGCTTAGAAAGCTTAAAAGAATGGTTTACCTTCGCAGCTGCCGTAGTAACGTGTGTTGTTGCCATCGTATTTTGGGTACAAACTTCTAGTGACTCTAAATTTGCAAAAGTAGAATCAGAAATACAAGTTTTGCGTCAAGACATTGACAAAATACAAGAAAACAATCAAGAAATTCTTCGCATTATTGGCAGGTTGGAAGGTAAACTCAGTAACTAATCTCTATGACCGTGCGGGTACTTTGGATGCAGTCGGTCACGGTATAGTCCAAGAACATGTGATTGCGAGGCGATTCCCACGCCTATAAATGGAATAGAAAGTGTCCACACAACCAAAGCAAAAGGCAAAAGTAAAAGAGTTACTAAAAGAGTTTCGAGGCCGGAGCGCTCATCTTCATAGTATTCTTCGTCATCGTATTCATTGTAATATTGTTTTCCCATCGTCTTCCTCCTACTAAAACTATAGGAACTAAGAAGCGCGAATCAATAATAAGAACTAATTATTAAATATGAAAGAAAAAATTCCAGTTTCAAGATTAGTTAATCCAGTTAACAAACTTCATCCTGATTTTTGGATCGACGATAAGCTAGAAGAAGAAGTAACTGATAGACTTATCGAAATAGCTGGTGAGTTTTTAGAAGGTCTTGATATTCCTGTTGATGCTGTAAAAGATATTACATTTACCGGCTCATTGGCGAACTTTAACTGGACTAAACTTTCTGATATTGATCTTCATCTAATATTAGATTTTGATTATATTGACGATAATACTGACTTAGTTAGAGAGTTTTTCAGCGCAAAAACTTCCATGTGGAATCGTTTGCACAATATTAAAATTCTTAATTTTGAAGTAGAATTATATGTCCAAGACGAAAAAGAGCCTCACCACTCATCAGGCGTCTACTCAGTTAAAAATAATGATTGGCTGTCAAAACCAAATCCTATATCGACAGCTGACATAAAAGCTTCACCGGAAAATTTAAAAAGAAAAGCGCATTCTTTTATAGATATGATAGAAAGAGCAGATGATCTTTTTATGGATAAAGAATATTCAGAAGCTCATGAAGCCTCTAAGAAATTAATGGATAAGATTAAAAAATATAGACAAGCTGGCTTAGAAAAAAATGGAGAGCAGTCTTTAGAAAATTTAGTTTTTAAATATCTTAGAAACAACGACTATATAAAGTTTTTGCATGATTTAAGAAATTTATCTTATGATCGCATGATGTCATTACGATCAGACTATAATAACAAATTGCGAATATATGTCAATAAAAATCAAAATGATAATGAATATCAGGGATTTTATAAAATTAATGAACTAGAAAAATTTCAAGAAAGAGTTCGGAAACAGCATGCTCGAAGAAAAAATATGCTTATTGGACTTGGTAATGCAGGTGTCGGAAGAAATTACAGTAAAGCTTTCGCTGGCAGAGGTAAATCTGCTCCGGCTGGATTTGGAGGAGCTTAGGGATGCACAAAGTTAATAATGTCTCTGAAAGAAACATGTCTGACTTAGAGCAGATACTGGAAGATTTTTTGCCGTATGCTAAAAAATATATGTCTTACAACAAGCCTGTTTCAATTCAGATGTTGTCAGATCCTAAAAATGCTAAAGATCCTCTTGGTAAGACAGCTTATTATTCTCCAGATGAGATGAAAGTCACTGTTTTTGTCGATGGAAGACACCTAAAAGACATACTAAGGTCTATAAGCCACGAGCTTGTGCACCATACACAAAATTGTAGGGGAGATTTAAACCCGCCGGGCGGATGCGACACCAAGCCTGGATATGCTCAACGTGACAAACATATGAGGAATATGGAAAGAGAAGCATACGAAAAGGGCAATCTATGTCTACGAGATTGGGAAGATCAATTTAAATTAACTGAAAGCGTTAGAAAAGCCTATTTATTTGAGAATAAAACGCCTTTTTTCACCAAGGAGCAAGATAAAATGAGCGAGAACACAAGAAAAGTAGTACCTGAGGGGCATGCATGTGCTCATCATGTAAAAGAAAACATGTCTGGCCGAAAGGGATTTGTTGTAAATCACAACTGGAATTCGGACTTAAATGAGATTACCAAGTATGACGTTGATTTTGGCGATGTAATTGTAGAAGGCATTCCAGTTGAGAAGCTTCAAATTCTTGAGTATGTTGAAGAATCTCATCACATGGAAGAAGGCCATGGTGCTGTCACGGAGGAGAAAACTCCAAAACCTGATGAAAGCGGAGATTGTCCCGATGGTTACGAAGCTGTTACAAATGATAAAGGCGAGAAAGTTTGCGAAAAGCAAGAATCTCCTCATAAGGTCGATGAGAGCGTCGGTGATCCTGTCTTAGACGAGTTAAGAAAATTGGATCAATTAACAGCCGCTGGTGAAGAAACAACTATTAAAGAAAACAAATACGACTGGACTCTTAAGGAAAAAGACAATGCGCTTTTTGAGAGTCTTGTAAAAAAATGGTGTAAATAAAGGAGAATTAAAATGCCAAGCCCAAGAAGAAGAAGATTAAAGAAGCGTCTTAGATTGGAGAGGCTTAAGTCTCTTAACTCCGTTGTGGAAGACGTCGTAGAAAAAGTTGAAGAGGTAGTGGAGAAGGTTGTTGAAGAAGTTAAACAAGTTGTTCCAAAGCCTAAAGCAAAGCCTAAAGCAAAAGCTAAGCCTGTTGTAAAAGAAAAAGTAGACGAAAAGGAATAAATCATGGCAACACCTCTCTTTTTAACAGAAGGTGGACTTCATGGTCACATGGATCATCTTTATGATAATCCAGATCTTACTTTTTCAGAAATGAAAGGCATTTTTCGTGCTGCTGCCACTGGAAAACTCGTTGGAACTGAAAAGACCGACGGACAAAATCTGTATATTTCTTATTCTGTAAAAGATGGCAAAGCAAAAGCCGCGAGAGCAGGACAAGATATTAAAGCTGGTGGTCTTGATGCTAGAGCATTAGCCAAAAAGTTTGCGGGTCGCGGTACTGTTGAAGCTGCTTTCGTTGATGCTTTTTCTATTTTTGAAAAAGCTGTAAGATCTTTAAGTCCTGATGTCCAAAAAAAGATTTTTGGTGAAGATGCAGACATTTATTATAATGCTGAAATTCAAGATCCTCGCAATAGAAATGTTATTAACTACGATACAAAAACTCTAAATATTCACAGGGTTGGACATCATGTTTATGACAAGTCTACTGGTAAGCCAGTTATTCAAACTGATCCCGAAACCGGTGAAGAATCTCATGTCGACGTAAGCGAAAATTTTGAAACTCTTCAAGATGCTCTTGAGGATATGCAAGCTTCAATACTTGACAAAGATTTTCGTCTACAAGTTAATGCGATTCGTCAATTAAATGCTCTAAGCGATGATCGACCTTTAAACATTGCTTTAAATGATTTGGAAAAAGAACTTAGTAAAGAAGGTGTCTCTGACAACCACACTGTAGGCTATTATCTTGCTTCTCGTCTGAGAGCGGCTGTTAGAGAACGTATAAAACTGCCCATGGAGCTTGAAGCAAACGTTGTAAGAAGGCTGATGGGTCACAAAGGCAAGCAGTTTAATCTTAACACACTTAGACGTGGCCAACCAAAAGAAATTGCTATGGCAATAACTGAGCTAGTGCAAGCTTCAAAAGTACTAAAGTTTAAAGCCATCAAACCAATAGAGAACATTGTACATGAATTTGCAGTCGAAATGATGAAAGTATTTCAAAGCATTTTTGTTTTAGATAACAGAAAAGAAGTAAAAAGATTGCAAGACGAATTACAAAATGCAATCGATTTAATTAAATCTGCTAACGAAGAAGAAACTATTGATAAGATGGTCTCTCAGTTTAAAAAAATGAGAAACAGCGTTGAGGGTGTTAACACTGCAGCAGAAGGTTTTGTTTTTGACTACAACGGTAGAACTTATAAATTTACTGGAAACTTTGCGCCGATGAACCAAATTCTTGGCATGGTTAAGCCAGGTTACTCCAGATCTAAGTCTGCAAAAACATTAAAAGAAGAAGTAGAAAACATAGCAGAATCTAATGTTGAAAAAATTATTGCTATTTATCCTGGTAGATTTCAACCTGCGGGGCGACACCATAGAGCAGCTTTTGAGTGGTTACAAACTATCTTTGGTGAGGAAAATACTTTTGTTGCAACATCAGGAAAAGTACAAAAACCTAAATCACCATTTAATTTTTCAGAAAAACAAACCATTTTAAGTGCACACGGAATTCCAGTCCAAGCTATTGTAGAAACAAAAAATCCTTATAAAGCAGAAGAGATCACAGGCAAATATGACCCTGACAAGACCGCTGTTGTTTATATGGTTGGCAAAAAGGATATGGAGGAAGACGCAAGATTTAAAAATGTAGGTGGTGTTTTAAAAAGTGGACAACCATCTTATTTTCAAGATTTTGAAAAAAATAAACATGATCTACGTCCCTTGAGAGAATCTGGATATATTATTGTTGCTCCACATGTTTCTTTACCGGTTGAAGGGTTCGGCGAAATGTCTGGAACTGTCCTTAGACAGGCTTTAGGAAAGTCTGATGCAAATACTTTTAAAAAGATAATGGGCTTTTATGATGAGGAAATTCATCAGTTAATTAAAATAAAGCTTGGAGACCCAGAAGAAGAGAGGTTGCAAGAAGGCAATGATTTTTTTTCGATGGACTACCTATTTTCTTTGGTTGATAGGGAATTAAATCTTGCCTATCTCAAGCAAGAACAACTACTTAAAGAAGAACAAGAAAAATTAAAAAATCTTGAAGCATTAGCCGGAGCTAGTGTACAATCTTTAGGTCTTAATCAAGATCTTGCTGACAAGTTTATGGAAGTTTTCAATAAACTAGTGGGAGAACTAGAGGCAGAACAATCTGAAATCAATCAAAAAGAAAAGGAAGCTCGTGGTAGAGAAGCTGCTGCAGCGCTTCAAAAAACAACACAGCAACAACCGGCAGATACTCCTGTAGAGGAAAATGCAATGTCGGCTGGTGCTGTCGAAGGCGCGGCAAGAAAATCACCATGGGTAAACCTGGAGGCAACAAAATGAGCGAAAAAGATATTATATTACAAGAGCTTAAATTAAGAAGACTCATTAAAAAAGCTATTCGCATACGTGAAGCAAAACTAGAAAAACAAAAAAGAGATAAACTTGGGGAAGAAGAAAAATTACGAAAGGTAATTCGTCACCTTCTTAAAGAAGACAAGAACGATACAGATCCTGCGCCTCATGGAAAGACCTCTGTTAACTTTATCGGCGATATCTTGGACATTCTGTTGCCTGTTATCAAGCAGAATTTAAGGCAGCTAACCACCAAGGGAGAACAACGCGTTTCGTTCCGCGATAATATTTTGAGGGGTATTTCGGACATCTTTGCAGCGATACGGGCAACTGGTTTTGATATCAAAGACGCGCCTGAAACAAAAGAGAAGTTGGCCGAAGGAGATGAGCTTAACGAAGCAGATGTTACTGTTGATATTGTTGACGACCCAGATGTTGTTGTTCCGGATTCAGAAAAGGACGAGTTAGATAAAGAGCCTGAAAAATCCAAAGAAGAAGAGAAAGAAGAAGAAGCTGAAGCTGAATTTGAGCAATTTAGAGTTGAAGGTTCAAATGTTGTTGGCGCCAGGTCTGCTTACCAGGCGCTTAAAAGTTCTGCTGTTGAGTCTGAGATAAAAGAAAAAGTTAAAATGTTTGGTGAAGATGATCCTGATGGTGAAATTGATGACCTTGAAGCGTATCTTTTGTATAACGCTAACGTCTGGTTTAATATATACGAAAAGAAGCTGGCTGCACAAATGGGCAAAGAGCCAGCATGGGATGTCACTACTACTGTAGCCATCAAGCCAGAAGATGCAGTCGTTAAACCTGAGGCGGGTGAAGCAGCTGGTGAAGAAGAGGGAGGCGAAGAGGAAGAAGGGGGTGATGATTTCCTCGACGCAGCTTTAGAACCAGATGCCGGTGCCGCTGAAGAAGTAGACGCTGAAAAAGAAGGTCTTGATGATGAGTTAGGTCTCTAATGTGGGAGAAGAAACGAAGTCGGTATAAAAAACCGGATCAAGATTATTATAGTATTTCAAATAAATTAAAATCAGAAGGTCTAATCGATGAAAAATTTGAAATTACTCTCTCAACTTTAACTTTAGAGGAAATAATTGGTTTGAGACTTGAACTTGCAGCTAAAGCCGTTGACTATAAATTGTACGGTCTAGATATTTGGAATTCGTTGCAGGATATAGTTCGAACTGGTGTGCTAAGATACGCTTATTCTGCTGCAAGAACAAAAGCAGAGATGGCGAGTTTTCTTGGTATTAACAAAACTATGCTTAAAAGGCTGCTAAAGAAACACAACATTACTAATTATTTTAGTAATTCTTAAGGAAATTTTTGTTTATGGCTATAAAATACGAAGAATTAGAAAAACTCGTTCTTGAAGAACTAGAAAAAGTTCTGTCTGAAAAGAAACCAAAACCGAATTATCCTGCCACAGCGCAAAAAAGAGACAAAGAAATTCAAAAAGCCTCAGATAAGGCATCTGCAGAGAAAAAAGCTAAAAAAGAAGCAGAAGAAAAAGCGGCCAAGGCAAAAAGAAAAAAAGAAAATGAAGAAAGAGC
>MDSZ01213026.1_pt1 | contig 22395 bp, 15 predicted proteins | sample 811201 | NCBI WGS metagenome assembly MDSZ01 (sample SAMN05326647, study PRJNA326480) | marine metagenome | isolation source: seawater | place: Indian Ocean: North | collected 2010 | reverse complement strand
ATGGGAATTTGTGATCCAGATGGAAACATAAATATGCCATCGGAAGAAGAACTTGAGGCAATGAAGAAATTTGCAAACTTTGAAATGCCAGAATTTAAGTTTTGGCAATTAAGTGGGTTTACTGCATTTATTACAAAACAATTAAATAAGTTGGGTACTATAATGGGTGCTATCGAGGCCGAAGTAGATAAGATACTGGCAAAAGTTGAGTTCGGTGAACCAGGTGAAATATGTAAACCACCCATTCCAGCAACAATTAAGAAATTAATGGATTTAATGGCTTGGGTACTAAAAGTTGCAAGAGCATTAAATAAGGTTTTGAAAATATTAAAGGCTATTGTAATGTTAGTAAAAATTGCAAAAAAGATTATTCTATGGGTATTTGCACCACTAAAATTAGTTCAGAAATTTTTAGATTTGTTAAATGTAATATCACTTGTAGATATGATAGTTTCAATGTTATTAAAAACTGTGTCAAAATTTATGGCAATAATACCAATATTACAAGCACAATTAATGGGAATTTTGGCAGCATGTAAAGAAGAAACTGGTCAAGATGCAATACCACCAGAAGATTGTGATAACTGGATTACAGAAGAAGATTTAAAAGAACTTGAAGATTTGTATGAGGAAATGTCAAATGCAGCAAATGATATAGGATATGGTGCAGACCTTTCTGGAGGTGGTGGATCTGGAGGCACTGGTGAAGTAGGATTTTGTTCGGTTAATGGTCCTGATGGACTACCATATGGTAATCAACAAGATTGTGAGGATAATGGTGGTACTTGGCTAACAGGTGAGAATCCAGATGACCTTGAAGGTGTAGATACATCAGCACTTGCACAAGAATTACAGAATGTAACAGATGAGTTAAATAGTTGTTTTTCTGATCCAGAATTACAAGATTTTTTAAATGAAATTAGTGGTCAACCATAATTAGTTATATAGGAGATAATAAAATGAAAAAACAAGAACTAATAAAAATAATCGAGTTGGTAGTTCGTAAGGAAGTTAAAAAACAGATGAATGAGATATTTATTAAGGACAATGAATCATCTTCACTTACTGAATTAGTTTCAACTCCAAAACCGAAACCAATTCAGAAACCTAAAGAGGAAGTGAATTATACTTCGAATGAAGCACTTAATAAAGTTCTGAATGAAACCGTTGGTGGAGTTCCACAAGGAGAAAGTGGTGGATATGAAACTATGGGTGGTGGAATCTATGATAGTAGTAAGATAAATGATATACTCGTTAGGGAATCGGGATATGGTAATCCAGAAACTCTAAAAGAAAAGAAACGAGAAATAGCAGCAGTTGATTCTATAAAGAAGGCTGGTGTAAATGTTGATCAAGTTCCTGACCATGTTCAAAACGCATTAACAAAAGATTATTCTAAAGTAATGAAAGCAATTGAACAGAAAAAAGGTGGTGGAACGAACTATCGTCCATAAGAGGTAAATAATGGCGTTAGATAAACAATTTCTAAAATATAAACTTGAAAAAATTAGAAATGATGACATTTACAAGGATTTAGATTCGGAGGCTAAAAAAAGAGAGCGTAAGAAAAACTCTACATTAGCACAAAAAGAAGCTGATGCAATTCATTCTTATTTAACTGGAATGGATCCAATAAAAAGTCTTAGTAATAAATCTTTTTTGGAGCCAGAGTCGATGCCGGGAAATTTGTCATTGACTGATAAAGGTCAATTAAATGTGGCACAAGTTGAACCACCACAGACAAAATTGACTAAGTTAATGAGACTACTAAAAAAACATAAAACTTTTGGTGGGGCAAATAAAGATCGTGGACAGAAATTAAAACTTCTAAAAAAGATTTTTGATAATTTGAATATTGTTTTCAAATTTAAAAAGATTTCTATTGATAAAAATTTAGAAGTAAAAAGTGATGTTAATGTAGGTAACAATGTTATTATCGATGGGAATAATAATATAAAGAAAAATTTAATTGTCATTGGTGATGGTGAGATACATAGTAATCTTCTTGTCAAAAAAAATGTAACTATAAATCGTAATTTATTAGTTAATAAAGATACGACAATAGATGAAAATCTTCTTGTTAAATTGGATGGTACGATAGATGAAAATTTGATGGTCAAGAAGAATACACAAATTGGTGGAAATTTAACTGTACTTAAAAATACTTTGGTTAAAGGTAATGTTCAAGTTGAAAAGAATGAGAAGATTAAAGAAAGTCTTGTTGTTGATAAGAAACTAACAATTGGTAAGAATTCTGATTTAAAGGGTAATTTGTTTGTTAGAAAAAATGCAAATACAACTGGAATCCATAATATTGGATTGGGTTTAAATGTAATGGGACCAACAATACTCGGTGGTGGTGTAATAATAGCACCAATTCCAATTCCACCGATACCTGGAATTCCAAATTTTCCTAAAACAAATGCTGATTTGAGAGTTAAGGGTGATGTAATTGGAGAACAAGATTTACACATCGAGGAAAATTCGGTGGTTGAGGGTAATTCTGTGGTGGAAGGTACTTTAGAAGTACAAGGAGAAACCACATTATCTGATCAAGTAGTGATTGAAGAAGATTTAGAAGTAACTGGAGATATAAAATTAAAGAGTAGTCAAATAGATTCAAATGGATATACTTATCTACCAAATGGTGTAATACTTCAATGGGGAACAGATACAAGAAATTCAGATGAGGCTTATGTAATTGAATTTTCAACTGCATTTCCAAATTCAGTTTTCTCAGTTACGGTAAATAGACAAGCTACAAATGATGATGGAATGAATAAAACTTGGGCAGTAACAGCAACTTCACCTACAACAACGGGATTTACTATTGATAGAGATGATGATATTAGTGGTGACCAAACAATAAATTATTTAGCAGTAGGGAATTAAGGAGAACATAATGGGAACAAGAGAAAAGGATTTAAATCCTAATATTTATATAGGATTACAATTGCCCTTGAATTATCAGGATCCATATTCTAATCCTGCACTTGATCCAAATGATCCAGCCCGTTCAAGTGATGTTGCACAAAGAGGTACAGAGGGTTTTTTTCCACAGACAAAAACTTTGAGGGAACAAGTTTCACATAATCTTAAAATGTTATTACAAACTATTCCTGGTGAGAGAGTACATTTGAGTGAATTTGGTTCAAGACTACACGAGTTGTTATTTGAACCAATGACTGATGGGTATAAGGATGTTATAGATGAGGAGATTAGATCAGTTGTTGCTCGTTGGATGCCCTATGTAATAATTGATGATATAGAGATATTATATTCAGATAATAATTCTAATAAAGTTAATGTTTCACTTACTATCAGTTTAACAACTGATGCAACACCACAAACCGTTGAGGCTGATTTTTCTCAATGGTCAGATTATGTACCTGCAGAAGTTGGTGTGAATACAGGAGGTGGTGAACCTCTTACGGAGAATTAAGATTTTATATCTGAATAATAAAATAATGGAGAAGTTAAATGGCAACAGGTATTAGTAAAGAAGTAAAATATTTAAATAAGGATTTTGCTTCTTTTAGAGACAATTTAATAGATTTTGCTCAAACTTATTTTCCAAATACATATAACGATTTTAATGAAGCATCACCTGGTATGATGTTTATAGAAATGGCATCTTATGTTGGTGATGTTTTATCTTATTATATAGATGAACAATTTAAAGAAAGTTTGTTAGCATTTGCAGAAGAAAAGAAAACAATATATGAAATAGCACAAGGGTATGGATATAAACCAAGACAATCATCTGCATCTTCAGTCGTACTTGATGTATTTCAAACTGTGCCAGCTGATCCTAATAATGTTATAGATGAAAAAAGACAACCAAATGAACAATATTGTCTTACAATACCAGCTGGAATGCAGGCTACATCAGTAAATGGAACTGTTTTTAGGACAACAACTGATGTAGTATTTAGTGATTCCAGTTCATTAAGTCCAAGACAGGAAGATATATTTGAAGTAGATGATGAAAGTAGAATTACAAAATGGTTGTTAAAAAAACAAGTAAGGGCAGTTAGTGGTAATGTTATTACAGAACAAATAACTTGTGGTGCAGCAGAAAAGTATAAAAGGATTGTACTCGAAAGAACTCCAATTTTAGAAATAATTTCTGTTACGGATAGTGAGAATAACAAATGGTATGAAGTTCCTTTTTTAGCACAAGATACGGTATTTGCAGATTTTCAAAATACTGAAAAAAATTCTCCTGATTTGGTAGAGGGTAGAAATTTTGCACCATTCTTATTAAAACTTATAAAGACACCAAGAAGATTTACAACTTATATTAGACCTGATGGTAAGATGGAATTAAGATTTGGTTCTGGAGTATCTTCGAATTCTGATGAGGAAATTATTCCAAATCCAACTAATGTAGGTTCAAATTTACCAGGAACTCCAACTTATCTTGACACATCTTTTGATCCAACAAATTTTTTAAATACTGCAACATATGGTGAGTCACCAAGAAATACTACATTAACTATAAAATATGCATTTGGTGGGGGTGTTAATGATAACACTACTGCCAATAGTATAACTAATGTTACAAATACTAATGGATTTGATTTTGATGATTCGTATAATTTAGATAGTAATTTACAAACCATTACAAAGAGTTCTTTGGGAGTGAATAATCCCGAACCAGCAATTGGTGGTAGTGGTGAAGAAACACTTGAAAATATTAGAGTAAATGCAGCAGCTTATTTTCAAGCACAAAGTAGAGCAGTAACTAAAGATGATTATATAACTCGTGTATATTCATTACCTGCAAAATATGGTAATATAGCAAAGGTATATATGATACAAGATGAACAAGTTGCAGCAGCAGGACAGAATGAATCGGACCCAACATTCCAACCTAATCCATTGGCACTAAATATGTATTGTTTGGGATATGACCAAAATAAACAATTAATTAGATTAAATAATGCAGTTAAGGAAAATATAAAATTATATTTGAATCAATATAGACTAATGACAGACGCTGTACAGATTAAAGATGCTTGGATATGTAATGTTGGTATTGATTTTGCAATTTTTACTAAGAGAGGGTTTAACAAAAATGAAGTACTATTAAATTGTGTTACTCGACTTAAACAATATTTTAATGTGGAAAGGTGGCAAATAAATCAACCTATAATTCTCGTTGATGTTGCAGCAGAATTATTAAATATAGAAGGAGTTGCTAGTGTTGTTAAACCACAAGAGGGTAGAGATGAATTAATTGTTGTTACTAATAAATGGGGAGCTTCTAAGGGATATTCTAATAACATATATGATATTAGAGCAGCAACTTTTAATGGAGTTGTATATCCACCTGTAGATCCTACAATATTTGAAATTAAAACACCGAATAGTGATATTCGTGGTAGAGTCTTGGGAGATATTTAATGCATTATTTCGAATACGCAACAAAAGATACAACATTATATGAAGAAAGTCATAGTTTAAATACTGGACTTGATGAGATTCTTGAAATTAGAAAAGATATGAATAATGATGGTTCTGTGATATATGTTTCTCGTGCACTTATAAAATTTGATTTAACTTATATTTCTGATTCAATAAATTCTGGATTAATTACATCAGGATCAAGGGAAAAATTTTATTTAAATTTATATGATGCAAATTCAGAAGATTTGAATGTATCACAAAGTTTATATGCATATCCAGTTAGTCAATCTTGGCATATGGGTTCTGGATACAAAGGTGCAAATCCTGGAATTGAAGATGGTGCAAGTTGGAGAAATAAAGATAATTCTACATTAAGAACTCAATGGAATGACATTACAGGTTCTGGTGGAACTTGGTATAGTGGTAGTGGATACGAGGGTTCTCAATCATTTGATCACAATCCAACTGATTTGAGAATGGATGTTACAGATATTATATGGAAATGGCATCACGGAACAATTCCAAATGAAGGATTTATGATAAAGAGAAGCGGTAGTATTGGAAATACAAATTCAAATGTTGAAGAGGGTAATACAACACGATATGGTCATTTTAAATTTTTTAGTCGTGAAACACATACGATTTATCAACCAAAACTTGAAGTTGTGTGGGATGATTCGAAATGGAATACGGGCTCATTATCGGCACTCTCATCTGCCAATTTAGAAGATATGGTTCTTTATATGAGAGGATTACGACCTGAATATAGGGAAAACTCAAAAGTAAAATTTAGATTGGTTGGTAGAGAAAGATATCCAGAAAAATCATATTCTTCAACAGATCAATATCAAACTGGATATCTAACAGTTAAAACTTTACCAAGTGGTAGTACTTATTATGAAATCAAGGATGCTTATACCGAAGAAATTGTTGTTCCATTTGGAACTGGTTCAATAGTAAGTTGTGATTCAACAGGGAACTATTTTAATCTTTGGATGAAAGGATTACAGGCAGAAAGATTTTATAGAATAAATTATAAGGTTGTTAGTGGTAGTGGAACTGCCGATGAAACTATACAATATTTTGATGAAAAACATTCATTTAAAGTAGTGAGATAAAAAATGCCATATTCAAAGGAAGAATTAAAAAACAATTTATTTTACCAAGAATTAATAAGAGAAGATGAACAAAAGTATATGAGAATGATACTTCATTTAACCGATAGTGGGGATAAAGAAGAAGGGGTATTGCGAGATATAAATAGTGGAAATATTCTCATATTTGAAAAAATTATTCCAGGACAAGGTACAGATGGTACAGTTTATTCGGTAGGTGATTTACATACTATTGAATATGATGATGGTTATTTTGATTACCTTGAAAGTGAAGAACTTAATAATATCATAGATAGAGAATTTACGGAATTCTAATGGCCAAAAAACAATTTACACTTGATCCAAGAACTGATAAATTATCAAGATTATCTGAACAACATTTACCGTTCGTACAATTAAACGAATCGTTGAATGAAGGTGATCCTGTTGCACCATTTGGTACATTAACAACAGATATAATTGAATATTGTTTATATGACTTAAATGATAACTATCTTGCATCTGCACAAATTCGATCTCCATTACCAGAAAAATTAAATCCAGGTAAACACATAAAAGACCTCGGTTATGAACGAGGAACTTATAAAATAGTATATAATTTTTTACGAGAGATAGGTGGGTCTGATAAACTTCTTTTAATTAAACAATCAGATAGGAGTATTTGGGAAGGTCAATATTTTATAGAAACGGATGGTGATATATTTGCTGGTACTCCAGAATCACCTATAGTTGAAAATGGAGAACGAATACAACTTAGTGTTGAGGACGATAAATATTTTTTACAAGATATATCTGGTGATAGAACAGAGGTAAGATTAAGACCAAATCCAGCAGTAAATGATCCAGATGCAAATGAAAGGTTTAGATTATTAGGATATACTTGTTTATGTCAAGCAGATGTTGCTGGTGAATCACCATTATCATTTGATGATACAGGGAAAAAAGTTACAGTTAATTGGGTATTGAATGAAGGACAAGAAGTATCTCTTAATGAATTGATGAAGGGTGGGACTCTTATTATAAGAGATGCATTTGTTATAGATTACGCTGAAAATCCAGAAGTTATAACCAATATGATTCCTGTCCAAGAAACTACTTCTGTATTGGCATCTGAAAATATTGTAAAGAATGGACATTTTGATTCGGGAGAGGGTGTATTACAAGAAAATAATAGTGTACCAGCATTTGAAGTTGTTGAGTTTCCAAATCCAGGAAATAGTAAATGGTGTTTAGAACTTAGTCCTGAAGCTGGAAATGGTGGAACAAACGATGTAAAATATGAAATGACATTTGATGTTATTCCTGGTGAAACTTATGTATTGAGTTGTTGGGTACACCACGATGAGAATTGGAATGGTCGTACAGATGCACACTTTTCAGCAAAAGCATTTGTTGATACATTAACTGGTCCAACTATCGTTGGTATGGGAACTATCTTAGATACGAAAGTTGTGGATGGTAAAACTTGGGAATATCAATATAGTCGTATATCTGTACCTGCTACTGCTACTGGAAAATTAACTTGGTATCTTGGAGCAGGTGTAGAACATATACAAGAAGAAGAATTAGATCCAGCAGAAATAGCTCAAATACCACCACTTGTTGGTAGTAAATATTATACGAATTTACAATGTGAACCTGGTTCACCAACATCTTTACCGACACCATATATGACAGAAGAAAGGCCTGAAGAGATTGAGGTTCAATCATCTGGTCAAGCAACATTCATAGATGATAAAACAATATCTGCAAATTTTACTGGAGATGAAGATGGTTTTATAGATTTGATGACATCTGATGGTGGAGATAGAGAAGCAGGTAAAATAACGATTAAAGATGGAATAGTTGTAGATGAAAATTTTGATATACAAATAGATAGAACAATTATAGATGACATACCAGTTGATAACCCCGATGCATCAGTTGTTAGGGACGGTGGTGAACCAACAGAATTTAATAAGAGTCCATTTCATAATTCAGAATTAACGGATTCTACTGATTTAAATATAACCTTACAGGCAAATGACATTTATAGATTGAATAAAGTCAATCCTGATGGTACAGAAGAAGAAATTGGTCGTTATGATTTACCAGTAGATGTTTCTGTTGTGGACGAGATTCCAATTGAATCTTCAATGGCACCAGAAATTGAGATTGAAGAAAAGAATCTCCATAGAAGTACATTTCATGGTGAAATCGATAATGATTCAAATGAATTGATAGCAACTATACATTCAAATGACATTTACAGATTATATAGAATAGGTTCTGATGGTACGGAAGAATTGGTAGGTGAATATAATATTCCCGAAGAAGTAAAAGAAGTTGATGATTTAGAATTAAGTAATCCTAATGCAGCAGAAATACGAGATAAGCGTGATGCAGGTGAGTGGTATGCTACACAAAGTCCTTATCACAATACAACACAAAATAAAATTATATTACAAGTTGATGATGAATATACTTTATATAGATTAACTCCTGGTGGGGAAGAAATTGAAATTGGTAGTCATACAAAATGGAAAGAATCGAAGGAGTGGTCTTTAGATACTCTTGAACCAGGTGATAGATTGAGAATTGTTACGACCAACAAAGGTGGTCGTAATGGTTTTATTGCAAAGGTATATTATAATAATCAAATATATAGAACTGGTGATACAAGTGAGAGATTTCAAGCAGATGATGACCAAGAAACCTCAATCACATCAGACGGTATTTGGGATGCAACAGCGTTTCAATATATACGAAGAGCTGCATGGTGGGCATTTTGGAGAGATGATGAAAATGTTTGGTGGGATATGACAGATGTATTTGGTGCAGAAGCATTTCTTCCAACTAAAAGTTATGGATTTCCCAAGAAGAATAAATTTTGGAAAGATGCTGTATCGAATAAAGAGTTAGAAGATTGTCAAGTAATATGGACAGGTCCTAACTTTAGAAGAGTAAGATGGGAATGGGAGCCAGCAAGTGGTATTTATACTAAAATATGGAAACATGCAGATCCATCACTAAATGTTCGTTCAGTACATCCAGAGGATTGGAGTTCTGGATTAAGTCATTATAATTGGGGAACTTCCGCTGACTTTGACCATTGGAGAACTGGTTGGTTAGGACATCAAGCCAAGTGGGTACAAGGTGAAGGACAAGGTGGTGGCCCTGCAATGAAATTTGTAGACCAAAATTCAAAATTTCAAAATCCAAATCATCCAGGATATAATGGTAGATTTTTTGATGAAGATGGTAATAGACTATCAGATTATACATCAGGTTATGCGTATGGTAATAAAAGTGGATTTGGTAATTCGGGACATCCAACTACATTGATACATCGTTGGCAAGGTATTGACCAACGACCACCATTTAGTTTTGAATCACAGGGAATTAAAGTTGGTGATAAATTAAAAATTTCTTGGTGGCAAAAATCTGATACGATTGGTAAAGGTGCAAGAGTTCATATAAGATATTGGGTAAAGGGTGCAGATGTAAATGCACCATTTTGGTCAAGTGCAACCACAAGAGGAAACACAGATAAATTTATTCCAGTATCAAAGGAAGGTGAATGGGAAAAGGCAGAATATATCTTTGAGGTACAAGAGGATTGGGATCTTGCAAGAATGGGTTCGTCAATATATGGTTCTCGAAATATTGGGCCACTTTTTAGAGTAGAAGGACATTATGGTCCCGAAGGGATTTTATGGGTAAGTGAACCAAAAATAACATTAGTTTCAGATGTTGATAATCCAGAAGTAGAGAATACTTTTATTATTGATGATTTCCAACCTACTGATAAATTGAAACTTTATACTACAAATTTAGGTACAGAACCAAGAGGTTTTCTTGCTAAAATAAATTATAAGGGAAAAGAATATAGAACTGGTGATAAAGATAAAGAATATTATTTTGATGATTATGCAAATAGAAGTTTAACAGTAGATTTACCTGGTACTTGGGAAATAATAGAATCAGAAAATAAAAATTGGGTAGACCTCGGTGAAGTTACTGAACAATATATGGATCCAGAACTTAAAGATTCCAAATGGATATGGAGTTCGGAAGATGTTAATGATGTAGTGTGGCAGTGGCTACCCAACAACAATATTCAAGATGGTATTTGGAATTATCCAGATCCAATTTTATATGAAGATGCGGTATCTGTACCTGGATGGACTGATGGGTTTAATCCTTTTCATTGGGGTGGAAGAGTCGATAAACAAAATGAATTATTTTGGCATAGTGGTTGGGTAGGACATCACGCTAAATGGGTACGAGATGAGGGACAATTTGGTACTTGTATGAAGTTTATCGATATGAACTCTCAGTTCCTATCACCAAACCACGAAGATTATGCTGGTCTTTATAAAACAGGAAATAATACTGGAACAGAAGGTACATTAGCTCACAGAGAACAGGCCATAAGAGCACTTTTACCAAATAAATTATCATCACAGGGTATAGTGGAAGGTAGTTTTATAAGAATTTCTTGGTGGCAAAAAACTAATATAGAAGGTAAGGGTGCAAAAATTGGTATCCTACATCAAAACAAAGATGGTACAATTGGATGGGGAGAGAATAATGAATTTTATAGAATGATTCCTTGTACTTCTGTTGATGAATGGGAACAAGTAAATTATACTGGTATTGTAGATGAAAATTGGGATTTAGATAAAGACTCTACTGTTGTTGTAAAGGGTAATTTTGGACCTGAAGGTATCTTGTGGGTAGAGGATGTTAAAGTTGAAATTGTGTCTGGAGTTGGTGGAGACTCAGAACAAGTTAATACCTATACTGCGTACAACTTCACTACAGACCATAAACTTAAACTTTATACTACAAATCTTGGAACACAACCAGCTGGATTTATATCTAAAATAGATTATAGGGGAGCCGTATATAAAACTGGAGATCCAGGAGTAGACTTTTATACAAATCCAATAACTGATGAAACTATAACTGTAAATTTACCTGGAGTTTGGAAAGTTCCTGGTTCAAATTGGAAAACACTTGGGAAGTCTGAGGATATAAATCCCGATTTAGTTGTGGATCCAATTTTATCTGATTCTGTATGGATTGGAAATGTAGATGATGTAGAAGGTCAGCAACTTTGGGAATGGAATCCACTCGGTGATGTTGGTGATTATATATGGAATTATCCAGATCCATCATTAAGAACTGATGCAATATGGCCTGAATTTTGGTCGAATGGATTTTTTAATTTTGATTTTGATGATACTAATGATAATTATTGGCATACTGGTTGGGTAGGTCATCATGGTAAATGGGTAGATGGTGATGGTCGTGATGGTGAAGCTTGTATGAAGTTTATTGATCAAAATTCACAATTTGATTCACCTAACAATCAATATTATACAGGAGATTATAAAACGGGTAATTCTTCTGCAGACAATCAAACTCTTCAACACAGACCAATGACTCTTTTACAAAAATTACCACACACTATGGCAGCACAAGGAGTTTTACCCAATAATCAACTTACTATATCTTGGAGACATAAATCTGATGTTATAGGTAAAGGTGCAAGAATTGGTATTCGTTATTATGATAAAGAAGGAAATATTGGATTTGGTGAAGTAGGAGAGAATCCATATACTAATATAGAAAATGTTCCAAATGATAGGGAGTGGTTGAAATATGTAGCAACAACTACTGATGATTGGGAAGATGCTAGTTTTTCCGCTATTGTAACTGAAGAATTTGATTTAACAAAACCAGTTTGGTTAGTAGTTTATGGTCATTATGGACCAGAAGGAATTTTGTGGGTAGAAAGTCCACAGATTCAAATAACTGATGATAAACAAAAAATATCTGTAATACCTGTTTTTGGTGATTTTGTAGCCGAAGTTGATGAAGTTTTAGATAAAAATACTTTGACTATTAAGGAAGGTTATGATATAGTATCGGAAACTTTAAATCATGTTGCTACAAATAATGCAAATATTAGGTCTTGGAGTGTATTTAATAATTTTAATGTGGAATATACTTCATCTATATTTACATCTGAACCAGTATATGGATCACTAAGGGGAGAAATTGATTTTGTAGATGGTGATGATATTACTCTTGTTAAGACATTTGATGAATTGGCTCTTGAAGCTAATCATGATTTAGAAAATTATCCATTGTCTGATTTACAAAATGATTTTACATTTGATAAATGGTTTATACAATATCCAACTGATAGTACTGAAAATTTAAGTAAATTGGTGAGGTTAGGACCTGATAACTATAAAGTTATAGTAAATTTTAAACCTGATATTGTAAATTATCCAGACTATCCACATGCAATATCTTATAAATTATATGAACCATTACCTGATGGTTTTGAACAAGGTTCTTTTGTTAATGTTGTTAGGGAAATGATTCCACCAATTGAAGAAATTATTGAGATAGTTCCTTTTATAGATGAATGGGTTAGTGAAACAGTATTAAGAACTCCAGAATTTAATAGTGTAAATAGTCCAATAGGAAATAAAACTACTGAGTGGAAAGATTATGAAAAGTTAGCATCTTCTAATACAGCATTAAAAGAAGAACTGGAAAATAAATTAATTAGTGGTAGTTTAAGTGCAGATATTAATGTTGATTATAGTGATTATTCTAACTTTGTACATTTTAGTTCAATAGAAAAAAGACTTAAAAATTTTAAACACAAATTAGAGTTAATAGAAGAATATACAGATAGAAGTGCATCTTTAGCAGGATTAGGAAGTGGTTCTACGGGAGTAGTTCCAATTGTAGCAAATCCAAATAATGGTTCTTATTTACAAGTATCTGGATCATCAACGGGCAATCCAGCATTTACTCCGATAAGTGGTTCATTATCACAAATTCAATCTTGGGAAAGAAAACGCCGTGAAACTATCAATACATTTGATAAGTATGAAAGATATCTATGGAACGATAGTTCATCATATTCCACCCCATCATATGGTAATATTTATTCAAATGCATGGCCAAAGAGAGGTGGTAGTGGAACATATTTAGATCCATATGTTTTAGCAAGAACAACACAATCTCTTGCCACGAGTTGGTACGATGAACAAATAGCATCTGCCTCAAAGTATGATAGTGAAAATAGAAATTTATTAAGAGGTCATTTACCAACTTTTGTTCAAGATGATTCAAACAATGAAACATTTTTAACTTTTGTGGATATGATGGGACATCACTTTGATAATATATGGATATTTGTAAAATCAATAACAGATGTACACGACAAGAGAGATAAAGTATCTGAGGGTATGTCGAGGGATTTATTAAAACCAGTTGCACAATCACTTGGTTGGCATTTAGAAGATGGTGCTGATACAATTTCTTTACCACGATATATACTCGGAATGGAACAGACGGGTTCGGAAGATCCGTGGAAATATTCAGATATGTCAGCTAGAGATATATCAAGAGAAATTTGGAGTCGTATTGTAAACAATATGCCTTATTTCTTAAAAACAAAAGGAACTGTAAGGTCAGTTAGAGGATTAATAAGTTGTTATGGTATTCCATCAAGTATTTTGAGAGTGATGGAATATGGAGGACCAAGATTACCAGAATTACCACAGGCATATCAAAAGATTAGAAGATTTACAAAGGCATTAGATTTTTATGGTTCAACAAACAATACATATGTCCAAACAAATAGTTGGTTTCCAGTAACATCAGGAAGTGCAACCAACAGAGTTCCTGATACCGTAGAGTTTAGATTTAAAGCCGCAAGTGGTTCAGATCAAGTATTGGTAAGACGAGGTGATGATTGGGCAATTACATTATTAGATAATGGTTCTTCGGATAGATATGGTAGAGTATCATTTAAGTTGAGTGGTAGTCATGGATATAATGAGGTTTCATCATCTGAATTACCTGTTTTTGATGGAGAATTTTGGTCTGTAATGTTAACGAGAGAATTATCAGGATCTAGGGCAGATGGAATACAATATTTAACAAGTGATTTTTCTGGGTCAGATGTAATTTATAGTTTACACACAAAACAATATGATGCAGGTAGAAGTAGAATTGTATATGAGTCAAGTGATACATTGATGATAAGTGGTTCACAATCAGTTGTATCTGCTTCTTATAATTTAGCATATTCTGGAAGTGGTACAACAATTACATTAGGTGGTCCTGAAGGTACTTATTTTGGTGAATCGTTTAGTGGTTCTATGATGGAGTATAGAAATTGGAGTACACCATTGAATACTGGTTCATTTGATAATCATGTGGCCGCTCCAATAGCATTTGATGGAAATACACCATCGGCCTCTTATTTAGATTTAGTTACTCGATATTCATTTGATGATGATAAAGATTTAAGTGTATCTGCAAATCAATGGTTTCAAGATGCTACAGGGGATCAATCATTTACAGCATCTGCAAGTCCAAGTGGATATACAACCGCACTTAGAAATAGTAGAGATACTCATTTTTCATCAGTAGTAGATGAAGCAAAAATGAAAACCCCAAATTTGGGTCCAAGTGTAAAGGCATCTAATAAATTGAGAATTGAAAATGATGAATTATTGGACAAAGCACAACAAGATAATCCAGTATTGAGATTTAAGGAAAGTGCAACTGTACCAGCCTATGATAAGGCACCTATAGATAGTAATAAACTTGGTGTATATTTTTCACCATCTAAAGGTATAGATGAGGATATTATAAGTTCAATGCCTAATCTTGATTTTGACCAATATATTGGTGATCCTCGTGACCAATATAACGAACAATATACAGGACTTGTAACGGCAAGAAACTTATATTGGCAAAAATATTCGGGACCAAATAACTTTTGGGATTATTTGAGATTGTTAAAATATTATGATGCATCATTATATAAACAAGTCCACGATTTAATTCCAGCTCGTGCTAATGCCACGGTTGGTATTTTAATTGAACCTACGGTTCTTGAGAGAGATAAGATTATTATTGGTAAAGAACCTACTTGGGAAAAACAACATCATGTTACAAGAATTGATATAACAAATGAATATTCTGAAAGTGCTGCATACCAAACATACGAAGATAAAATGAATTGGTCTAATCCGTATGGAATTAATAAAGAAACTATGGAAACTGGATCATATTTATCTTCTTCTGCACAATGGGAAACATTTGAGGTCGATTTAACTTATACAGATCCATTTAGGGTTAATTACTATACACAACTTAGTGGTTCAGAACCAAGAGGATTTATTTCTGCATCTGCGTTTGAAATTACTCCAGAATTGTTGAATACATTACCTATAAATTTATATGATCCACATAGATTAAATAATAGAACTCAAACAACTGGTTCTTCTGTTAATTGGACTGCAGAAGTTGTTTCTTGGAATGCACCAAGTAATACCTTAGCCGAACAGGCAGCAGGAACTGGTTCATTTGTGTTAAAACATATTTTAGAAAGACCAGCAATATATGATATTGGTGATAGAGACTATAGTGGTTGGTATGGTTCAGATTATTCTGGATCAACAATTCAATATGGTAGTGTTAAGAGTATATTTGAAGAAGTTTTAATGCCACGATATGATAGAAATGTATTATCAAGATTTAATGATGAGATAGAATATTTTTATGGTAGTCAAGAAAGTGCTTCACTACATAAACCAAATTCATCAAGTTTTGTTAGAACTGATTTAGATAATAGATGGGATGAAGCAGTAGGAACTGATAGATTATTTTATGTAGGATGTGTACAAGATGATAGTACAACTATAGCAGATGATGGGAAAAATTGGGAAGATAATTCACCAGCATTTAAAACTGAAATAGTATCACCTACTAAATTAGTAACATCCGATAAACCAACTACTAAGATGGATGTTAAGAACAAATAATGATAAAAATTTAAAAGGATTATATTTATAAGAGAAGAATAACAAGTTTTATTATGTCGAATCTTATAAATTATATAAAATCCGTACTATATAGGAGAAAAAACAATGGGATATTTAGATAATTCAAGCCGAACATTAGACGCCATATTGACAAAGAAAGGTCGAGAAATTTTGTCAAGTGGTGGAGATTTTAATGTTACCAAATTTGCCTTGGGTGATGATGAGATAGATTACGCTCTGTGGGATACTACTCATACACAAGGAACGGACTATTATGGTGCGGTAATAGATAATTTACCAGCACTCGAACCTTTCAATGATCCATCAGAGATTATGAAGTATAAACTTGTAACTCGGACTTATGGTTGTGAGGCCATGGCCAAGTTAGAAGATAAAGGTAATACTTTATCCGATCTTGCTGATGTTAATTGGTATAATTCGGCTGGAGATGGAAATACAAATAGAGTTGTCATTAATCCAGCAGCACCTAACAATTTTGCAGGTGATTGGCCAAAAGGTGAGTTAGGTGGTGGAGCCATAGGAAGTGTAGGATTTAATATTGGACATATTTCAAATTTTCAATCTGGTAATATGGATTATAACACATTGTCAGGTGAAACTTATACGGTAACACTTTTAGATTCAAGTGTAGCGTGTTTAGCACCAGAGTGGGAATTATCCGAGTCAGGTGGTGGTGCACCAATTGCACAAATTAATGCAGTAGGAACACCTAATACTGGATATAGTGGTTCAGATAAATTTTGGATGCCTTTTGTAGATAATGTACAACATATATCACAAACAATGTCTGGATTGATAAAACAAGGTAATAAACTTACAATACCAAATGATGGTAGAGAAGTACTACTTTACAGTAAAAAAGTAACTGCCGATTCAACAACATCTGTAGTAATAACTGGTGATTTATCAGGAGCAGTATTAGAGTTTGATGTAACTATTGATTATAACTCATAGGGATAGAGAATGGGATTTATAAATAATACTTCATACATTTTAAATGCAGTATTAACCAAAAAAGGTAAACAATATCTCTCAAAAAGTGATGGTAAATTTAATATTACAAAATTTGCATTATCAGATGATGAGATAGATTATACCTTATGGGATACAGCACATCCACTTGGGACAGATTATTATGGTGCTGTATTAGAAGCAACTCCAATGATAGAACCTTGTGTGGATCCTGAAGTTGTAATGAAATATAAGTTAATTACCATTCCAGTAGGAACGAAGGCATTACCTTATATTAGTAATGTAACACCAAATTCTTTACTTGGAGATAATGCATTAGAAACTACATATAATTCTGTGGATGTACAGCCTTGGACATTTAATGACCATGTAATAAATCCATCTACGAGTGGAGCAGATGGAGCATTTTCAGCTGAAGATTATAGTTTCTTAGTATTAAATAAAAATGTAGTTGATATAGGAACAGGACAAGGTGATGAAGTTAGTTTTACTGGAGGGGCAATTTATGGTGAAGAAACTGGAAGAACAAGTAAAAAAGTAGTTTCACGAGTTGCAACAATAAGAACACAAGAGGGAACGGTAGGAACATCAAGGGAAACATCAATTATTATAACTGGCCAAATGTCAGGAGCAATTTATGTTTTACCAGTAAAGGTTAATTATGTAGACAATTCACCTGGAGAGTAAGATTATGGGATTTATAGATAAGAATACTTTAGCTGTAGACGCAATACTTACAAACAAAGGTAGAGATTATTTAAGAAAAGCAGTATTTGGTGAGAATCAAAATGGTGAACATATCATTACTAAATTTGCATTAGCAGATGATGAAATTGATTATAGTTTATGGGATGAAACTGTAAGTGATGTTACAACTTTTGCAAAACCATATGGTCAAGTGATTGATAATCAACCATTGACAGAACCAAATGTAAATTGGAAATCACCAACGGATGGTGAAATTATGAGATATTTTATATTTAAAAGAAAAATTCAAGAGAGTCCAGATGTACCAACACCAACTTTTTCTGTTGGTGATACGGATGGGAGTAAGTAATGGGAGTATTAGGAGCACTTCAAACTGGAAAAGATGGTACACCAGAAAAGAAAGTACTGAGTGGTTTAAGTACGGTTAGATTAAAGGCAAAAGATGTTTCAGCTACAAAAAACACTACTTTACAGATTACTGGTGAGAGAAGTGCAGCAACTTGGACTATAAATGTAATAGTGAATAAGGGGGCATCAGTTAGTAATTATAATCCACCTCCAGTTCAAACTACAGCACCACCTCCAGTAGCAGGATTTACTTACGATGTGGGTGGTAATGATAACAATACACCACCAATTGGTGATGGGACATTATTTTAATTATGGGATATTTAGACAAATCAAAACAAACTGTAACAGCACATTTTACCAAAAGAGGTAGAGAGTTATTGGCAGATGCATTAGCTGGTGATACAAGTGGTGATTATATAATTACAAAATGGGCTTTAGGTGATGATGAAATAGATTATTCTTTATATGATGAATCTCAACCAACTAATTTGAGAGGTAGAGTTATAGAGAATATGCCTGTGGTGGAAAGTCCAGTTCACGATTCAGAGGTAATGAATTATTTTATAGTACATCCACCTCCTGTAGCATTACAAACATCATTAACTAATATACCAGCACAAATAGATTTAACAGGAAAAAATGATGTAATTGATGTAAGTCCATTAACTGAAAATTTGTATTATTTTGATGAAGAACAACAGGCATGGAGAGATGATGAAACATATAAATTTGAACTTGGTGCTGATAACTTAGTTGATATGTATGATATTAATAACCCACCTGTATCAGATTTTATATTTGCAGTAGATAGTCAAGGTTCACCCGTAGTTGGAACACCACCAATTGCAAATTTTAATTATAATGTTGTTACAGAAACTACACCAGAAATACCACCAGGATGGAATGCGGGAAGTGGTCCACCACCTGGAGTAATTTAAGGAGATAAGATATGGGAGTAACACAAAATATAGCACCAGTTACTATAACTTTTCAAAATACATCACAAGGTGATAATTTAACATATAATTGGAGTTTTGGAGATGGAGGATCATCTACACAGGCAAATCCAACACATACTTTTCAGGCAGGTGTATGGGAAGTTACCTTGACTGTAACAAATGAAAATGGATCAGATGTAAGTTCTGTAGTAATAGTTGCAACACAACCAACTCAAGTAGCTAGTCCAAATGTTGTAACACCACCAGCTGGATTTAGTGCAAATGATGGACCACCACCTGAATTCCAAAATCAGAATGGTCAACAACAAAATGGTCAACAACAGCAACAACAGCAACAACAGCAGCAACAGCAACAACAGCAACAACAAACAATGACGGGTCCACCACCTGGAGTAGTGACAGGTGGAGCAGGTGGGTATAATCCATAAAATTTAATGAGAATATATTAAGTGTATATTTATACATAAGGAGATAAACAATGAGCGAAATAGACAATTTTTTCACACCCTTACAGGGTACAGATAAGAGGACGAATATTCCAAGTACGATATCTTCTCCAGTTTGGTCGGGAGGAGCAGCTACTTTAACCGCCTTTTATACTGGTTCTACTCAAAGTGGAAGTAGTGGAGCTTGGTACTATGATGTTTATGACAAAGCGGGAAGTGATACGACACGAGAAGTTCAATTTGCAGTAGCTTATGGACACTACGATGGAAGTGGTTCTTTGTCTACTTCTGATGGAAATAATCCATCTAAGGCAATTTATCGTCAATTTAGAAATGTTTGTATTAAAAATGCTACAAGTACAGATAAATTTGAATTTCCATCTGGTAATACAAATACTGGTGATAAAGGAAAATCCATTTATGTGATATCTGTAAACAGAGCACGATACAGAGAAAAGTTGGATCCAGGAAACTGGGAACTTCATGTAAGTGCAAGTGCAGGTTCAGGAAAAAGAGTAGTTAAGTTAATTGACGATAGTGGAGCAACTGCAGATTCATCAGTAAAAGCTTCTGAAAGAGTTTTTAATGTTGTTAGTGGTTCTATACAAAGTGGAACTTCTTCAATATCTGGTAGTGGAGCATCATCAGAAAGAACTGCACTTGGTTCTTATGGATTATTTTATCCTGAATTAGGACTTATAGTGTTGAATGGAAAAAGATTAGATTTAGCAGATGATTTAAATCTTGCAACTAATACAACAGCTGATACCAATCAAAATAATGCTTTAAAATTATTTAACGCAATTGTTAATGGTGGTAAATTTCAAGCTCGTAGAGAAGAACAGATTAAGTCATCTCATTATTTCTGTAGAGTTAGGTCTGATGAATATAATTGGAGTCAGAATCCAACTTATTATACTGGAACTACTGCAGAATTAACTAATACAACTTTTATTCAAGATCCTAAGTCATATATCACTACGGTTGGTCTATATAATGATAATAATGAGTTATTAGCAGTTGCTAAACTAAGTCAACCTTTATTGAAATCAAGAGATAGAGAAGCAGTAATCAAAGTTAGATTAGACTTTTAGGAAAAGGAGATTTTAAATGGCTTTTAAAGTTTTCGATCCTGACAAAAAAGTAGAAAATTTATATACCACAGTAGCCGAACCAATGTGGTCGGGTGATACTGGTAATATAACTACTTTTTATACTGGTTCAACACAAGATTCTAATAATGGTAAATATTATTATGATGTCCATGCATCAAATGACCAAACTCAACCAGTTGAATTTGCTATAACATATGGACATCAACATGGTTCTGGGTCAGAGGGTTCAACTACTGCAGGAACAACTAATCCTACTAAGGCAATATATTCTCAATTAAGACAAGTCCTATTACCTGCTGAAACAACTCAATTTAATTTTCATGGTGGTTCAGGAACCGATTATAAAAGTGAAGATGTTTTTGCGATAGCTGTAAATAGAGCACGGTATAGAGAAAAAATGGATCCAGGTAATTGGGAATTACATTTATCAAGTGGTAGTCGCTCAATAAGATTAATTGATGATAGTGATGCAAATAAAAATCCACAACTTGGTAATGCTAAAAGAGAATTTAATGTAGTTAGTGGTTCTGTAGCAAACGGAATTCATACAACGGCATCTACAACAGCAACTTCAACTAATTCTGGTTCGTATGGTTTATTTTATCCTGAACTTGGTATGATTATTTTGAATCCTAATTCCTTAGCATCTGGTTCAGTAAATACTTGTGAATCTGCTTTCATAGAACCACTCGTAAGGAGTACTGGTACAAATAATTTGAATCATAGAAAACTATTAAAATCTATTGAGAGTGGTTCATATTTTTCAGCCCGTAGAGAAGAACAAAAAAGAAGTTCATTCTATTTTTGTGATGTATTAGCAGGTGAATTTAATCATAGTCAAAATCCATCATTTTTTACTGGTTCAAATGCTGAATTGGTAAATAATTCATTTAAACGAGAACCTACTACTTATATTACTACTGTAGGTTTATACAATGATAATAATGAATTATTAGCGGTGGCTAAGATGTCAAAACCATTTAAAAAAGATGCAAATACTGAAGCACTAATCAAAGTAAGACTTGACTATTAAAGGAGAATCCAATGTTTAAGGATATATCCCCAAGTGATAGATCAGTCAAAGACTTCAAAACTTATAAACAATTCACATTTACAAATACAGATAGCGGGAGTGGTGTTTTTGGTTTACAAGGAACAAGTGGAAGTTTCCATAATTTTTTAACTGGTTCTGCCGCATCCCAAAGTTTTGGTATTTATAATGAATTATCTCAGAGTCTAAATAAACATTGGAGTACTTGGTATAGTATGGGAACATTTTATAAACTTCCTTTATATTATCAAATAAGAAATTGTTATTATCAATATGATACTATTCCTAATCCTAAATCTAATACAACAAGATTTCCAATATATAGTGGTGGAAATTGGAGTAGAAAATATCCGTATGGTAGAGAAGATTGGGGTACGATAGTTCCAAGAGAATT
>MDSZ01065873.1_pt1 | contig 22396 bp, 43 predicted proteins | sample 811201 | NCBI WGS metagenome assembly MDSZ01 (sample SAMN05326647, study PRJNA326480) | marine metagenome | isolation source: seawater | place: Indian Ocean: North | collected 2010 | reverse complement strand
TGAAGATGATGGACATGATATTATGTGTGGACCTTATCCTAAAAAGACGATTGCTTGGGAAAAGGTTTCAAAAGCATGTGAAATGGGATACGGTAAAGAAAATCCATTTGAATTAGAACAATTTGGAGGTGATTATGTTTTTAATCCTGTAGAGGGTTCAAAATCATTTAGAATAGATGAACCTGTAGAAATTAAAGAAGGCGGAACAGGTTTTATGATGATACACCGAAAGGTGTTTGAAAAATATGCAGAAGCATATCCAGAATTAAGTTATAAGCCAGATCATGCTAGAACAGAGCATTTTGATGGCACAAAAGAAATTACGGCATTCTTTGATTGTATCATAGATCCTAAGACAAAAAGATATTTGTCAGAAGATTATATGTTCAGTCATTATGCCCGTGATATTGGATTAAAAGTTTGGTATTGTCCTTGGATGCAAATGCAACATATCGGAACATATTCCTTTAAAGGTAATATGCAAGCGATTGGTGCCATTCAAGCAAGTCCAACAGCAGGTGTAGAATCCAATCAGAAGTTCTATAAAAATAACCAGAAAAAGGTTAATAAGCCACAAATGGACTTGACAAACTTGGGTCAAGGTGTTAATATGCCAACACTCAATCGACAACAACGTAGAGCATTAGCAAAAGGAAAGAAGTGATATGAAATTTAGTAATGATACCTTAAATGTATTGAAGAATTTTTCTTCAATCAATCCTAGTGTTTTGTTCAAACCTGGACAAACAATTAGGACAATATCTCCACAAAAAACAGTTATGGCAGCAGCAACTATTGGAGAAAGTGTTCCAACAGAAGCAGCTGTTTATGATTTATCTAGGTTCTTAGCAACATTACAGTTGTTTGAAGAACCAGATGTACAATTTGGTGAAACAAAGTTCAATATTAGTAGTGGTAAATCTAAATTGAACTATACGTATGCTTCACCTACTATGATTATTACCCCACCAGAAAAAGATATTAATCTTCCAGATCCTGAGTTGAGCGTATCTTTACCGTGGAAATCAATCGATAGTGTTATTAAGGCAGCAGGTGTCTTATCGTTGAATGAAATTGCTTTTAAAGCAAATGAAAACGTAGTTAAGATGTCTGCAGTAGATAGTAAGAATCCCACAGCGGATAGTTTCGATATTGTTATAAAGGATGATTATTCAGGTGCACCGTTTACAATGATTATTCGTACAGACAACTTGAAACTCATGCCTGCTGATTATGACGTTTCACTCTCGTCTAAAGGTATGGCACATTTTAAATCAAAGAGTGTCCAATATTGGATTGCAGTAGAAGCAAAATAGGAGGTCATATATGACAGAAGAAACCAAAGCAACCGAACCAGTTGCATCACTGGGCCTTGCAGACATTTCTGCAATGGTTCAAGTCATTGATGTGGTAGTTAAGCGAGGAGCTATCAATGGCGATGAAATGGTTCCGGTCGGAACACTTCGTAACAAACTTGTTGAGTTTTTAAAAGAAGCTCAAAAGAATGGACAAGAAGTAAATATTCCTGGAGCTAGTGACTCCCCCGCTAGCGAGGAACAAGCAGAGCCTGAAACACCAGACGCTGCTTAAATTCCGGGGAGTTCCGGCAAAAACCTCCATACGGTAACCAGCGAGGTCTCCCCACTTTTTATATTATGAATTGGAGATATTGATGAATGAATTTTTATGGGTTGAGAAATATCGTCCAAAGGTTGTACAAGAAACAATCTTACCCGAAGGACTTAAAGCGACATTTCAACAATTTGTCGACCAGGATAACGTTCCTAATCTTTTATTATCAGGCAGAGCTGGCGTTGGTAAAACTACGATTGCAAAAGCTATGCTCGAATCTATGGGCTCGGATTATATCATAATCAACGGGTCAATGAATGGAAACATAGATACATTAAGAATTGAAATATCAAACTTTGCATCAAGTGTTTCTTTTGCAGGAGGTCGTAAATATGTTATACTTGATGAAGCGGATTATTTAAATCCTAATTCGACACAACCTGCCCTTCGTAACTTTATGGAGGAATATAGTAAGAATTGTGGGTTTATTCTTACGTGTAATTTTAAGAATAGGATTATTGAACCATTACATAGTAGATGTTCTGTTATTGAGTTCAATATACCAAATGCTGAAAAAGCACAGATGGCACAACAGTTTTACAAACGTGTTTGCCATATATTGAATGAAGAAGGAGTCGAATATGATAACAAAGCTGTTGCTTCTATGGTTCAATCTCACTTCCCGGATTGGCGTAGATGCCTTAATGAACTTCAGCGTTATAGCGCTACTGGTTCTATTGATTCTGGTATCCTAAAAAATCAATCACTTGACAACATTGAAAAGTTGTTAAAATTGATGAAAGATAAAAACTTCACAGAAGTTAGGAAATGGGTTGCAGTTAATAATGATATTGACTCTTCAGCATTGTACAGATATCTGTATGACATATTACCTACAAAATTAAAATCTACACAGAGCATTGCAGACGTAATTATTATACTTGCAGAGTATCAATATAAAGAAGCGTTTGTTGCAAATCCAGAAATCAATCGTGTAGCTGCTTTAGCAACGATAATGGCTGAGGCAGATTGGAAATGAAGATGACACCTTCTTGGATGAAAGTAAAGAAGATTTGTTTTCTTTGTGCATCTAAATATGGCGATGATTATGGAGAGATAGAATACGCATACACAGAAGGTAAAAATAAGAAAATAGTTAGACAAAAGATTTGTAGTGTGTGCGTTGAAAGATTAGACAAATCACAAATGAATGGAGAAGTACATGAGTAAAGGTAATCCATTCATTTATGTTGATAGCATCAATTATTCAAAAAAGAATATGATGCGAGATTCTGAAAACGATAAGTTAGCGGAATCACAATACAATCCTTGGTTCACCAATATAGCCTTATCTTATTTTGTTGATACTATCTTACATGCCAATCTGGTTAATCAGTATTGGGAGTTAGATAACCGTCCGCAATATGAGTTTCTTATAAATAGTATACGACCCAAGAAACGTTTTGAGAAATGGGTGAAGGCAACTAGCAATGAAGATCTTGAGTTCATTTGTGAATATTATGGATGTAATAAGAAAATAGGTATTGAATACCTATCTTTATTGACTAGTGAACAAGTAAAAACTATGAGAGAACAAAAAGAAAAAGGTGGAAATAATAATGAACCAAGTAGAAAATTTGGTCGAAATTGAGTTGCCTAACGAAGAGAGTTTTTTAAAGATTAAGGAGACTCTCACAAGGATTGGGATTGCCTCTAAAAAAGACCAGAAATTATATCAATCTTGTCATATCTTACATAAGCAAGGAAAATATTATATAGTTCATTTCAAAGAACTGTTTATGTTAGATGGCAAACAAACAAACTTTGATGTAGAAGATCAAGGTAGAAGAAATACAATTGTTAATCTATTACAACAGTGGGAACTCATTAAAGTAGTAGATAAAGCAAAAATTGAAAGTCCTTCTGCACCTTTATCACAGATTAAAATTTTACCATACAAAGATAAAGATGCATGGGAATTAGTCGCTAAATATAGCATTGGTAGGAAGAAGTGAGATGGCTACGTATTATATTCACGGTATGTACTGCATGACTCAAGAGTATGCTTTTACTACCGAAGTAGAAGCAGATTCACCTGAAGAAGCATCTGAAAAGTTTCGAGAAGAAGCTAAAACAAAAACCGCTTGGATGGAAATAGAATCTGATATAGTTGATAAGCCTTTTGATATGCAAGGATCTTTTACTCTATACGAAACAGAAGAAGATAGAGATGATTGGGAAAATGCAATTGTTGAAGGCGAAGGATTTGAAGGATATAAATGATGAAACTATTTAAAAGAAATGATACACGCCCACATTGGGAAATTATGGCAGACGATGGAATGAACAAGTTTCTTAAGTTTTGTATTACTTGTGTGTTTCTATACTTTGGTTATGTAACTGTAATGGCGTTATGGGATAGATTTGTATGATAGAAGTAATTGGAATATTATTTGTTCTTAAAACAATAGAAGCTGTTACATCATGGAATGGAATGGTCTGTATTAGTGGGTGTATGTAATTATTTCAAAAAATAGTTGACATTCTAAGTTATATTTGATATAAATAAAACGTGAACGCTGAAAAGGTTCACATTAACATTAATCTTGCTTAATAAAGGAGATAAACATGACACTACAAGCATATTTTAATGACCCCTTATTTGTTGGTTTTGACCGCATGTTAGATAGAATGCATCAAATCAATTCATCACAGGGAAAAGCACCGAACTACCCTCCGTATAATATCGTAAAAAAAGATGATGACAATTACATCATTGAACTTGCTATTGCCGGATGGAAACAAGACGATATTGAAATTAACGTTGAGGACGGTGAGTTGAAGATTGTAGGAAAGGTCGCAGACGAAGGCGATGCTCCAACCTACCTACATAAAGGTATCGGATTACGTTCTTTTGTAAGAACATTTCAATTAGCCGATACTGTTGTTGTAAAAGGAGCGGCTCTAGTCGATGGTATTTTAACTGTTGCACTAGAAAATATTATCCCTGAGGATAAGAAACCAAAGAAGATTGAAATTCAGTCTTCTGCGCTTACATTGGACCATAAAGGTGGCAAAGAATTTTTGTCTGAGTAATGACAGTAATAAACGCTGGCTCACAACATTGTAAGTTAAAATAAATATAAGAGAAGGGCAGGGAAACTTGCCCTTTTCAATAACAATAAACACACACAGAGGAGACACAGTATGTCTAATAAAAATCCATTTGAAATTCGTTCTGAAATGTTACAACTTGCAAAAGATTACATGGACCAACAATATCATGTAAATATTGAATTTAGCAAGAAGATGTTTGAAGCTGGTAAACAAACCATGGAAGAATATCAAGCTGCTATGCAAATGTATTCGATGGAAGAATTGATGGAAAAAGCGAAAGAAATGTATTCTTTCGTATCTACCAAATCCGGAGAGTAATTCAAATGGCACCTTCGGGTGCCATTTTTCGGTTGACAATTATATATTTCTGTGTTATATTTTACAGGATAATATTCTAATCCGTACATGTAAGGAAAGTGATCTTGAGTAGTTTTTATACTTGTGTAAATCGTTATGGTAATTTTATTCTTGTTAGGGGCTATACCTCAGACGGGAAACCTATATCCAGAAAAGTAAAATTTCAACCAACATTATATCTTCCATCTAAAAAACCTACAACGAGTTGGGTTGGTATTGATGGCACACCTGTTGAACCTTTTAAGTTAGAATCTATGTCTGATGCAAAAGATTTTATTGCAGAACATGGAGAGATATCTAACTTTAAAGTTTATGGTAATCAAAACTATGTTGCTCAGTATATTCAAGAGCAGTTTCCTGGAGTTCCTAAACATAACAAATCTTTTATTGACGTTGGTAACTTTGATATCGAGGTTGCGTCTGATGATGGGTTCCCAGAACCTAATGAGGCAGAGCATCCAGTTATATCAATTGCATACCTAAGTTCAAAACACAAAGTATTTCACGTTTGGGGACTAGGTGAATTTAGTGCTGAACAGGCAAAAGAACGTCTCAAGGACGAGTATAAAGATTATTTAATTCAATATCGTAAATGTGAAGATGAGCATGACTTATTAACAAAGTGGCTTATCTTTTGGGAAAATAATACACCTGATGTTATTACAGGTTGGAATATTCGTTTGTTTGATATTCCATATATTGTTAATAGAATTAAAAACATCATGTCTGAGAGTGAGTCGAAAAGGTTATCACCTTGGAAAGTTGTGAATTATCGACAGATTGGTATTAAAGGTAAAGCCCTTGATGCCTATGAAATTTATGGTGTACAACAAGTTGACTATATTGATTTGTTTCAAAAGTTTGGTTATACATATGGCACACAAGAATCTTATGCACTTGACCATATTGCAAATACAGTTTTAGGTGAAAAGAAATTATCATATCAAGAGTATGGTACATTACATTCTTTGTATAAACACGACCATCAAAAGTTTATTGACTACAATATTCGAGATGTATTACTTGTTGATGCACTAGATAAGTATCTTGATTTGATGGACCTATCAATGATTGTTGCATATAAAGGTGGTGTCAATTATATGGATACATTTGGCACAACAGCAATATGGGACTCGCTTATTTACAGATATTTGTCTGATAGAAATATTGCAGTCCCACCCACAAAGTCACAAGAGCGAGGTGACTATCCAGGTGGGTATGTTAAGGAACCACACGCAGGTATGACACAATGGGTTACATCATTTGATTTGAACTCGCTATATCCTAATTTGATTGTTCAATATAATATGTCACCAGAAACCTTAGTTGAGGATCCTCCTACACTTCCTTCTGGTGTTGATTATTATTTGAAGTATGCTACAGATGAAAGAATGCCTGAACATAATGTAGGTGTCCCATATGCAATAGCAGCTAATGGTGCTTGTTTCAAAAAAGAAAAGAGAGGACACTTACCTGATATTATTATCAAACTGTATGATGAAAGAAAGCAAGTCAAAAAAGCAATGCTTCAAACTAAGCAAAAGTTTGAAAAAACAGGAGATGATAAACTAAAACGTGATATCAACAGATTTGATAATACACAGCAAGCTGTTAAGATTTTGCTTAACTCATTGTATGGTGCATTAGGTAATCAATATTTTAGATACTATGATTTAAAAGTTGCAGAGGGTATTACGTTATCCGGACAACTTGCAGTTCGTTGGGCTGAGGAAAACATGAATAAATTTATGAATAAGATCCTTGGTACAGAAAAAGATTATGTGATTGCAATGGATACAGATTCTGTTTACGTTAACATGGGTCCTTTGGTTAAAAAATTAGAACCAAAAAATCCTGTTAAGTTTATTGATGATGCATGTGTCCAACAGTTTCAACCTATGCTTGAAAAAGCATACGATGCTATGTTTACTAAGATGAATGCCTTTGATAATCGTATGGTAATGGAAAGAGAAGCGATAGCAGATAAAGCAGTTTGGACAGCTAAAAAACGTTACATTATGAATGTCCACAATAATGAAGGTGTACAATACTCAGAACCTAAATTGAAAATTCAAGGCATTGAAGCAGTAAAATCTTCTACACCTATGGTTGTACGTAATAAGTTCAAACAAGCATATAAGATTATATTGACTTCTACAGAAGAAGAATTACAAAAGTTCGTTAAAGATTTCTATAATGAATTTACATCTCTTAACCCAGAAGATATTGCCTCGCCTCGTGGATTGTCTGCGTTGACAAAGTGGTATGATTCTGCAAAGATATATAAAAAGAGTACACCTATTCACGTAAGAGGTGCCTTATTGTTTAATCACTATATGAAAAAGCATGGATTAGATAAAACATCAGAACCTCTAAAGAATGGTAGTAAGATTAAGTTTTGTTATTTGAAAGTTCCTAATCCGATGATGGAAAATGTAATATCATTCCCACAGTTCCTTCCTAAAGAATTTGAACTAGAAGATTTCATTGATTATGATTTACAGTTTGATAAAACATTTAAAGAGCCTTTAAAAATCGTTACAGATGTTATCGGTTGGAATTTAGAAAAAATAAATACATTAGAAGACTTTTTTGCGTGAGATAAATATTATAACAATTAAAAATACTTTACAGGAGAAAGAAGATGAGCGATGACATTTTTGATTTTGGATTCACAGCAGTTGATGAAGATGAACTTAATGCCGTTCAAGAAGCAAAAACGCAGATAAAAGAAGTAACAGGTACTGCGACTGGTAATCAAGAAAGATTAGACAAATTGTATAACGCAATTGTTCCACTTTTAAACAATCTAAAAAAGAATCCAGAAAAAGAATACATTCTATGGCCTGACCGCCTTAAGAAGGTAGAACAATTTGAAGATCACCTTCAAAAGATATATCAAGGAGGTTAATATGAATACTAAATTTGGTATAGGTGTTGTTATTGCAATTGTGCTACAAGTTAGTGCATTTGTATGGTGGACAGCACAACAGGCACAAACCATTGAACAATTAAATGCACAGGTTACAGAATTAACTAGTCGTATGGCAATTGAAAACGATATCACAATGAAAGCTGATATTAAGGCTCTAAGAGAAAAACAAGCAGAGCATGAACAATGGATTGGCGAAAATTATGATGATATTTCTGCTTTAATTCAGTTTGCAACATTTACCGAAAACAGATGGGCATCAGAGTATACATCAGATAATACATATCAAAGATTGTTTGGAACAAAACAACCTAAAGAGTAATGGTTGACAACTAGTTATGTTATATGTTACATTATGAACAGTTTAAGTGCTTAAGGAGATATTATGTCGTTAATTGAAAAACTAACAAAAAATTCAACAATCAAAATGACAGCACCTTTGCTCGACTCAAAGGTATTTGGTAAAAAGGATATGGCACCTACGCCTGTCCCAATGGTAAACGTTGCACTGTCTGGGCGTTTAGATGGTGGATTAACACCAGGCCTGTTAATGTTAGCAGGTCCATCAAAACATTTTAAATCAGCATTTGCTTTATTGATGGCAGCAGCTTATCAGAAAAAGCACGATGATGCAGTAGTATTGTTTTACGATTCCGAGTTTGGTACACCTACATCTTATTTTGAGGCGTTTGGTGTTGATATGGATAGAGTTGTTCATACACCGGTTACAGATGTAGAACAGTTAAAATTTGATATTACAAATCAACTTGACCAAATTGAAAAAGGTGACCATGTTGTAATTGTAATTGACTCTATTGGTAATTTGGCTTCTAAGAAAGAAGTTGAAGATGCAATGAATGAAAAATCAGTTGCAGACATGTCTAGAGCAAAACAATTAAAATCATTGTTTCGTATTGTTACACCACATCTTAATCTTAAGGATATTCCAATGGTATGTGTAAATCACACATATAAAGAAATTGGTATGTTTCCTAAAGATGTTGTATCAGGTGGCACAGGTGCATATTATTCAGCAGATGCAATCTGGATTATTGGTCGTCAACAAGAAAAAGACGGCACAGAAATTGCAGGTTATCATTTTGTGATTAATATTGAGAAATCAAGACATGTAAGAGAAAAATCAAAACTTCCTATTACTGTTACATTCGAAGGCGGTATTAGTAAATGGTCAGGTTTGCTTGATGTTGCAGAACAACTAGGTTATATTCGTAAACCTAAAGTTGGTTGGTATGAAGCAATCAATCCTGAGTCAGGTGAAGTGTTAACAGAATCACTTTTACGTGCAAAACAAATTAATGAAGATGGACAATTCTGGTCGATGTTACTCGAAAAAACAAACTTTGCAAATGCTGTAAAAGACAGGTTTGCAGTCGGTGGAACACCATTGATGGCAGAACAACAAGTCGAGGAAACAGTGCAAGAATGATTGAACAAACAATCTTATGTGCTTTACTACATGATGAAGAATATACAAGAAAAGTTATACCATTCATAAAGACAGAATACTTTGAGGATTTAACTGACAGGTATATTTTTGATGTAATAAAGGATTACATAGACGAATACAATTCACTTCCCACAAAACAAGCATTAAAAATATCTTTTGATACTAATGATAGAATTAGTGAAGATCAATTTAAACTTATATGTGAAAAGATTGATGGTTTTGTATTTGAACCTAATACAGACATTGATTGGTTAACAGACAATACAGAAAAGTTTTGTCAAGACAGAGCTGTATATAATGCAGTTCGAGAATCGATTACAATTCTAGATGGTAACAGTAAGCAAAAAGATAAAGGTGCAATACCTCAAGTATTATCCGAGGCGTTAGGTGTTTCATTTGATACAAATATTGGACACGATTTTCTTGAGTATACAGATGAAAGATACAAATTTTACCATACAAAAGAAGATAAAGTAGAATTTGATCTAGAGTTAATGAACAAAATCACCAAAGGTGGAGTTAGTCGTAAATCTTTATCTGTTGCATTAGCAGGAACAGGTGTTGGTAAAACTTTGTTTATGACACATTGTGCTGGTGCAAATCTTATGGCAGGATTGAATGTTCTGTATATAACAATGGAAATGGCAGAAGAACGTATCGCAGAACGTATTGATGCAAATTTATTAGACGTTACATTAGATGAACTAAAAGAAGTTCCTAAAGATGTTTATGATAAAAAGATTGACCGTGTTAAAGGTAAAACAACAGGTAAGTTAATTATCAAAGAATATCCTACTGCATCAGCAGGTTCAGCACATTTTAGACATCTTATTAATGAACTACGTCTTAAGAAAAACTTTCACCCAGACATTGTGTATATCGATTATTTAAACATTTGTATGTCTAGCCGTATTCGTATGGGTGCAAATGTAAATTCATATACATTGGTAAAAGCTATTGCTGAAGAATTACGAGGATTGGCAGTAGAATGTAATATACCTGTTGTCACAGCAACACAAACTACACGTTCTGGTTATAGTAATTCAGACATTGGATTAGAAGATACATCAGAATCATTTGGATTGCCAGCAACAGCAGATTTAATGGTAGGTCTTATTTCAACTGAAGAATTAGAATCATTAGGACAAATTATGGTTAAGCAGTTGAAAAATAGATGGGGAGACGTAAATACACTAAAAAGATTTGTTGTAGGTATTGATAGATCTAAAATGAGATTGTTTGATGTAGAAGATTCTGCACAAACATTAGTTGATGATAGTCCTGTATTAGATGATTTTAGTTTACAGAAGAAAAAATCAAAGGCATTTGCTGACTTCACATAAAGAAAAAGCGCTAATTAGTTTCCTAACTAGCGCTTTTAGCACCCCTGCGTGGTCGGGCCGAACCCCACGGGCATTTCTGCTACCCCGACTATTCCTTCTGTGAAGTCAATAAAATCTAATATCACACTTGCCTCTTGCGTTAATTTGAACACATTCACACGCACCCATGCACTGTTATTTATATAAAAAAAATTTCAATAAACCGGTTGACATCTACTATTTTATGTATTATATTATTAGTATGATGTTTCCCGGAGTGATTTTATGTGGCTAGAAATTACCAATAAACCTCGTGCTCTTAAAATGAGTGTGTTAAAAAAGGCAATTGCATACGCTGAAGATTATTTAAATATGAATACAGATATAGACGTTGATATTACGTTTACAAAAAATCTAGACGCTCACGGTTGGGCTATGGATATTGAGTATGGTCAATATGAAATTGAAGTTAGGCATGGATTGACACCTAGACAACTTGTAAAAACTATCTTACACGAATTGGTTCATGTTGACCAATATGAAAAAGGTAGGTTAGTTTCTGCAGAAGGTAAAAAGCCAAATAGGTGGATGGGTAAAGTTTGTCGTGCTGCATATGCAGATCAGCCCTGGGAAATAGAGGCGTACAAACTAGAAAATAGAATGTACAGAAACTTTATGAGAAAGTGTAAAAAGGAAGGCGTCAACCTGTGAATAATGCAAACCTGCGAGAACAAATTATTGAAGCAATCGAAGAAGCTAAAATTCTAGAATGTGCAAGAGAAACATATGAGGAAGATCATGTGTTATTTGTAGCACAAAAATTATCTGGATGTCCTATTGGCTTTGTAAAAGAAATTTTTGAAGATCAAAAACCGAAACATTTAAAAGGGTTCTAATGTGAATTGTTATATAGTTGGCTACGGCATGATAGATGTCTTAGGCAATAATCCTACTGAATGCTGGTCAAACATGTTGTCCGGCAATAATTTTAGTACGGATATTGAGCCCTTAAAAACAGAAAACTATAAGGTCTATCGAGGTTATAAAGTCGATACAGATAGTATTGTCATGCCTGATAACTTTTCTCCTAAGGTAATAAAATCTTTAACAAAAGCACAGTCAATGGCTTTACATGCTACCGACCAAGCATTAAAGATGGCTAACTTACCTCATTCATCAAATGTTGCAGTTATAGTAGGAACTGTATCAAATGATGTTGAAGATGGACCTGAACTTTTTACTAAAATTATAAACAATAAAAGAACTAATCCAAGGAGATTAGTTAATCGTATTCCAGATATGTGTCCATCACATATATCCTCACATTACAAATTTCATGGACATAGCGTTGCTGTTTATAGTAGTTGTTCAACAGGAATGACTGCAATCGATTATGGAATGTATCTTGCAGATGAATATGACTACGTTATTGTGGGAGGATCTGATGCAGGATGTAATTCTCTTGCTATGAAATATTTTACACAAATAGGTGCACTCGCAAACGAATCTATTCCTTTTGATGAAAATAGAAAAGGGTTTGTTATGGGCGAAGGAGCAGGTATTCTAATTATTCAAAGTGAAGAACAAGTAGAAAAATATAAATCTAAACCTATTGCAAAATTATATAAACCAGGCAAAGCAAATGATGCTACAGATATGACAAGTCCTGCACCAGATGGTATAGGTGAAAGAATTTCGATGAAAAAAGCAAGAGAAAATTGTGGAAATAATCTTATTCATTTTGTTTGTGGACATGCAACAGCTACACCTATAGGAGATCCTATCGAATATAATGCTGTTTCTGATATTTTAGGCGTAACACCTTTATGGGCACCAAAATCAATGATTGGTCATACTTTAGCAGCGGCAGGAGCACTTGAAACAATATATTCTATCTTATGTATGCAGAATAAGATTATCCCTAAAATAGCTAATACTAAAAATTGGGTAGATCCTTTTAAAATGTTACCCAGAGAAAATGTGCGAATAAAGACAAATGAGACACTTAGAACACTTAATAATTCGTTTGGATTTGGTGGAAAGTGTACAGCACAAGTAATAGAATTATAATTATTTTTAATTAATTTCGTAACCCCTTGAAAAATCAGCATTTAAAAATGTTGATTTTTTTGTTGGACCGGTTGACATTTCCATTATTAATGATTATATTATAAGTATGATGATTGATGAAAGGAAAAACATGGAATTGACTCTCGGAACAAAAATTGTTGCTTTTTACGGAATTGGTATTGTTAATGATTTTGGTGAAGTTATTAAAATGAACCATGATGGATCTGTTACCGTTATGTACGATACAGGCGCTGTAAAAACTTACGAAGAAGATTTTATTAGAGATGATTATGTGGACCCAGTAGGTTCACCAATTGGTGTTTTTGTTAACCCCTATCAAGGAGCTTAATTATGAATGTTACTTCTCAAGTTGATTTTGCAAAACAGTTAAAAGCTGCTCAAGAAGCAGCTGCTGTTGCTACCTCTGAATATATTAAAGAGAATGGTGAAAATCCAATGGGTTGTGGTTTTGCCTGGGTCACTATAAAAAATATTCGTGGTAAGAAATTAGATTACCTTAAAGTAAACGGGTTCAAGAAAAAGTATGATGGACCTGGTTTTAGTTTTTGGAATCCTTCTAAAAATATCACACAAGACATGGACGCCAAATATGCAGGTGCTCTTGTCTATGCTGAAGAGCTAAATAAAATGGGTATTCCTGCCTACGCTGATTGTCGTTTAGATTAGGAGAGAAATATGAATGAGTTAGTTAAACATATCGAAGCTATCAACGCTAAGACACAAGCTTGGATTGATGAAGATCCTAGTAACCGTTGGGCTGGTATGATTACTACCGATGTAAAACACTGGGAGGAGTATGGTATCACAACTCCTGCTCAGTATGACCGGTATATGTTGGAACAGGATGTGTACGAGATACACAAGTCTGCATATGGTGTCAAAGGTCGTCACTATGACTTTGATAATATGACTGACCAAGAACTCAAAGACGAGTATGACCGTCTTTGTAAGGTCGCATCTGATGAATATGAGCGTGAACAGAAGTTTTACGCTGAACAGGTAGAAGAGTTCAAGGCTCTTGTTCAGAAAACTATCGACTTAGGTGCAGGTGATGAAGAAACTGCATTACGTTGGTTGACTTCTAGTCAAAAGTTTTACCACTCTCAAGATGTAGAGGGTTGGGTTTGGGATTACAATATCCTGTTCACTGACTATGGCAAGGAACTTGTCAAGAAGTTGGAAAAGATTGTAACCTATGAAGAATGGTTAGAGGCAGCTTAGTGCCTGATAAAAGACACGGAGGTCCTTGGGATAGAGGCGGTGCAGATTCCTACTATAGAAGGAACTTTAATCCGCATTATTATGTTGGGGCAACTCAACAATCTGAACTTATTCCTCAAGAACAAATGACCCAACAAGAAATTGATGAATATACAGATGGGTTTTATTACAATGAGGAACTGGGACATTTTAAGGAGTGGTAAATGAGATTTGAAGATTTAAAATTTGAACCATTATATGATGGTGTACAGGCAATGGTGCCATTTGGTAAATATGAATTGTCTGTTGTAAAGCATGGTTTTTCATATGGAGGTTCTAAAGGACTATATGAGATTGCTGTATTCGAAGGCGATTCTCAAGTTGAGCTTCCAGGTATCACACAGGAAGGTGATACGGTTAAAGGTTTTTTAACTGAAGAAGGTGTTACTGGAATTATGTTGAAGATGGCAACTATTGCTAATTATGTACAGGAGCAAGTATGAAACTGATTGTATATAACTGGGTTGCGATTTTGTTTCTAACATTTGTATTTGGAGCTACAGGATCTGTTGTTGCATTTCTTGGTGAAGGTGAAAATCGTAATATTGGTTTTAATAATGGTCAATGTGCAAAAGGAAATTATTTTTGTGGAGTGACTTGGAATGACTAAGGTTATAATCTTTTATAGAGATGAAGAAGGGAAAATGGGTCAATGGGTTGTTGACGCTGACAGGATGGATCATATCCTAAAAGTGATGCAAGCTAGAGGATTTATTATAACCGGATCTGAAAAAATTGTATAATTTTTTTAAAATAATTTATAACCACTTGAAAAACCAGCATTTTAAATGTTGGTTTTTTTCATTTTACCGGTTGACATTTTCTGAGAATGTATTATATTAATAGTATGATGATTAATAAACAAGGAAAAAACATGAAATACCAACTTTTACAAATTCACCTAACAGACGCAGAAGTGGATAAAGTTAATGCAGAGGGACATAATTCCGTTCCTAAGCAAACAATGAAATTAGACATGAGCGTTGGGTTTGGTAAGAAAATTGCTCCTATTGCTAAAAAAGCACTTGAGCTTGGTTATTATACTCATGTTTCAAACATTACTGCTGATAGCTTGAATGGTGTGTTTGAAATAGGAAATATTGGTCCTGAAGAAAACATTGAGAGACTCGCTCCAATGCATTCTGTAAGTGTTGCCGATATTATTGTTGATGAAGCAGGCAACAAAAATGTTGTTGCTAGTATGGGATTTGAGGAGGTTATATAATGATTAGTATTGATTTAGACGGACCTAAAGGAAATGCATTTTTCCTTTTGGGTCAAGCGAAAACTTGGGCAAAAGATTTGGGATTAGATTATTCTAATATTCAAAGTGAGATGACAAGTGGAGATTATACAAATCTTTGTAAGACATTTGTCAAATACTTTGGTGTTGTTTCTAATCTTGAAACGAGTGATGCTAATTTAGCATCAGAAATATATAATGAAGAAGGAGATGTAAATGGGAATGAGTAGTTACATTATGGATATCGAAGAAAAATTCTGGGATAAGGTTTATGCCAAAATCACAGAATCAGAGCATATCTCTGAAGCAATGAATTTTGCAGTTAATCTTGGAAAAACAGAAGTTCCTTTTATAGATGCTGAAACCATCGAGGACACAGTATCTGAAGGATGGAACGAAATCTGGTCCAAGTACCTTTAATTTTCATAAATACAAATAGGAGATATATTATGATTAGGTTTGTGATTGGTCTAGGATTAATTATGGGTTCAGTTGGTGGGCTTGAAATGGACACTATGACCTTTACAGAATTCTTTATGTATACAGGTGTTGGGTTAGGTTTGATGCTTTGGGCACTGCCTAAATTAGCAAGAGAGGAATAAGTTATTAATTGGTCAAAAGCATACTTTAAAAAACTGCAAGCTCAATGCGAATTAAAAGAAGCAGAAAAAAGAGTTGCAGAAAGGTTATTCGGTCAACGTATAACTAGTATGATGGCTGATTACAATATATCAATGTTAAAAGCATTACTTTGGGATTGGGAAGGTTTTGGTGCCAACCTAAGACAAAGTAAACGGGATGGAACATTAGAACAAGATTTCCTTTTTTATTTGTGGCAAAATAATGTATTCGATAGCGATATTGGTAACATGGCTGCTGATGTATTTCTTGGTAGAAGGGAAGATTTAGTACTCAAGAAATAGGTATTCAGATGGCAGTAGCAACTAAAGCTATAGATTTTTATAAACAGTTTGGTGAAGCTCTAAATGAATTAGTTAACATGAAAGGGTTTAAGGTAGAGGATAAAAAACCTGCCGGACGACCTTCTAGATATTTACCCAATCAAAGAGAATATAGATTACAACTCGTCAATCCTGAAAGGGATACTAAAGACGAGTTAATTGCATTTCTAGAAACTGAATTAAGAAATACTAATGGTATTTCAAATGTTGTATTCAACGATATAAGTCCTAATAGTTCTAAGTTTTCAAGTTACAGTTTTATTAGAAAAGATGATAACATTGAATATAGTATTGATGCCGTTATTGCCAGAGGTGCAAACCGTGGCGAAAAATTTGAAATAAGAACAGTAAGAAATTTAAAAGAATATTTTAAAACAAGACAAGATGCCGAGTTTGCTAAATTAGTAGACCAAATGAATAAATCATATCCTGCTTTTGCAGACGTTGAAATCGAAAACGTAACACAAAGAACAGGTAGTACATTAAAAGAAGGTGTACCTATTGAAAAGCTAGGAGAGATTATTGGCGACATTATATTAGAAGACACCACAAGACATAAATGGTTTGTATCATTGAAAGATATTAATGGTATAACGTTTAGTGCATATTCTGGAGCTGCTTCAATATTCAATGCTCAAGGTGTACTACAACCTGAGTCAAAGGGTGCTGATTTTCTTAAAGCGTTTGGTGTTGATTTGAATTTAGTTCAAAGAGGTTTTGATGTTAGAAAATCTGGAGCAGATGGTGATGTTCCTAAAAAGGGTTTACCTTTGGGGACATTTAATTCTAGAAATCTAGTACCTATATTTGAACGTGCATGGGGTATGAATTACTTTTATGTGAAACGTGAACGGCAAGGATTTACAGTATTTTGGCTTGATAGACCAAAACTAAACAAACTGACAGGTAACATAAATGTAACAGAAATACGTTATCCTGGAAAGAGTAGCAAACAAATCACAATTAAGTGTAATAATAAATACATGGACTACACTATTGAAATTAGAAACTCTAAAGGTGGAGAATATCCAAACGATATTAAATTTAAAAACGTCAAGAAGGAATTACCATGAAATGGTTTATAGTATTTCTTATGATAGGATCTGAAGTAGAAGGATTGACAGAATATTATCAAATAACAGATCCTGAATTTGAAACTTCAGAAGAATGTGTTACATATGTAGCAACACAATCTCATATATTAAAAGATCATATTAAAATGGTTTATCCTTTAAATCGTGTAAAACAGGTTTTTTGTGCAAATGAAGAATCTTTCCATCAAATGTTAGGAACAGATAAGATATGAAACAATTTAAAGGATACACACAAAGACAATGGGATAGGACCGTAGGTTGGGGAACTGTTCCGGATAAATATAAACTAAAGGAGGTCAAACATGGCTTGGATAAAAAAGAGAATGAAAGAAAGAACGACATGGGATGGAGCAGCATTAGTAGCTCTAGGAGTGATGGTTCTATTTCTAACACCACTAGCTAAAATTGCAGCAGGTCTTGCTATTGCTTATGGTGCCTGGACAATCTGGAAATCAGAATGATTACCCCAGAAAGACATTGTGAAACTTGTGGATGCAGATGTCACTGCTATTCACCTGATTGTCCCAATTGTCCAAATGATGTTTGCGTAGAATGTAAGTGTGAAAGAAAAGATGACCCAGAGATTAATTAACTATCTATTTGAAGAAAAGAATGTACATATGGAACACCTTGAGGATATTATTCTCAATGGAGGTGTTGATGGTACACGACAGGCTATAAATTATTTACGTTCTTTACGTGATATGTTAGCAGGTAACTCTAAGCGTTCTGTTACTGTAACAGTAAAGTGGGATGGTGCACCTGCTGTGTTTGCAGGTAAGGATCCTTCTGATGGACAGTTTTTTGTTGCGAAGAAAGGCATCTTTAATAAAAATCCTAAAATATATAAAACAAATAAAGATATCGATGATGATATTGGCAGTGAAGATTTAGCAAAGAAAATGAAATTAGCTCTGAAGCATTTCCCAGGGCTAGGAATTGAAGGAGTGGTGCAAGGTGATTTCTTATATTCGAAAGACGATATCAAAGAAGAAAGACTTAATGGTGAACCGCATATTACTTTCCATCCTAATACGATTGTTTATGCGATACCAAAAAATAGCGATCTCGCTAAAACAATACTCGGATCCGAACTTGGAGTGGTATGGCACACAAGTTACCGAGGAGACTCTTTTGAAAAGATGTCAGCAAGTTTTGGAAAGGAGATTGCATCAGGTCAAAGAAAAACAAAAAGTGTCTGGTCGGTAGATGCAGTTTATAAAGACGCCTCAGGCACAGCAAATTTCAATGAAGCAGAAACAAAATCTATAACAAAGATTTTATCTAATGCAGGAAGATTATTTAATAGAGTAAATGCTAAAACATTAAATGGTATTTCTGAAAACAATGAATTATTAATACGTGTTAAGGCTTTTATAAATACGAAGATAAAGAGTGGAGAAGGTATCCCAAACCCTAACAGATTTGTTACTGAGATGGTTGATTATATTTACGACTATTATCAAAAAGAAATTGATAAATTGAAAACTGAAAGAGGAAAAGCTGGCAAGAAACAAAAGCAAAAAGAAGTCATGGCATACTTTTCCAATGTACCAAAGGCACAGATTATAGAAATGTTTAAACTATATAATATGATTGTTGATGCAAAGCATATGGTTGTTCGTAAATTAGACAAAGCAAAATCTATTGGAACTTTCTTATTAACTAAAAACGGATTCAAAGTAACAGAGCAAGAAGGTTTTGTTGCTATCGATAGGTCAGGTAAAAATACAGTTAAATTAGTCGACCGTATGGAGTTTTCAAAAGCAAACTTCTCTCAAGAAATAATTAAAGGTTGGCAAAGATAGGAGTGTAATATGGCATTTGTAGCTATACCAAATTCTGGTGGTTGGGAATATGATAACGCTGCTACAGCAGCTGATACATATTCAGACACACCTGGAACAATTTCAGGTGGTATCAGAACGCACACCACATTAGGTGGAGCGGTTAGAGAAACATATATTAAATGTAGAAAAACTCATGTGTTCCCAGCTGGAAATGGAACATATCTTGCTGTTGGTGAACTAGATAAAACATTTTTAGACAACTACACACCAAGAGGAACAGCATTATATCCGGAGTAATAAATTATGGGACTTAAAGCGGCAGGAATAATGTTCGTACTGTTATTGTTAGCAGGCGGTGGATTCGTTTGGTATTATAACGATACGCAAGAACGATTGGCAATATTACAAGACAATAATGCAAAGCTACAAGTTGCTGTTCAAACTAATGAAGAAGCATTGAAGCAACAAAAGTTAGCATTTGAAACAATGCAGGCTGAAAATCGTAAATTGAATATAGAATTTGCTGCTATTAATGAAAGAAACAAAGCATTAGAAAATAGATTGTCAAGGCATGACATTGGTGCATCTGCAGTAGCAAAAACAAAACTTACCGAAAAAATATTAAACAATGCAACTAAGAATGCACAACGTTGTCTAGAGATAATCAGTGGTGCACCTTTAACAGATAAAGAAAAAGCGGCTACAAAACCTTCTGAAATAAATCCAGAATGTTGGAGAGATGCAAATCCAAACTTTAACCCAGATATACAATCAGATGCATGGAAAAGGAAAAACCTATGATTATGAATTCTATGAAAACAGGTATTTTTATTTTTATCTTTGCAGTATTATTAGTTATATTAATGGGTTGTAGTTCTAAGCCACAACGAATTGAAATTTCTGCTACTCCTATTGAAAAGCCAAAATTGGTTTTACCAGAAGCGGCACAATTACGATTAAAAGATTTAGAATGGATTATCATTACTGAAGAAAATGCAGAACAGGTTTTTGCAGATCTTCAGAAAGGTAAAAAGGATCCAATTTTAATTGGATTGACAGACGATGGTTACGAGACATTGTCTTTAAACATGAGTGATATTATGGCGCTTATACAGCAACAAAGAGCAATCATTGCTGCTTATAAAGGGTACTATGAAGAGTCTGAACAGGCACTTGAAGATGCAAATAAGCAAATTGACGATGCGAAGAAAACAGTTGATGAGCAACAACAGGTTAAACCAAAAGCGTTTTACGAATTTTGGAAATAATGTACTTGTGACAAAATTGCACAGCACCTATGCGAAAATAATAACAATAATGGGGCAGTGATACTGCCCTATCTCGTATAAATACAAGTGATGCGGCACTGCATCAATTTCACAAATTAGTAATACCGATAGGCTAGCAACGCCTATCCTCAGTGCGGGTTACACATACACATACATAGAAGAGGACACAAAATGTCAAAAATCATAAAATACATCCAAAAGATGTTTCATACCAAATCTCATACACGATATCAAAGCGATTTAGACGTGTATGTATCATCAAAACATCCCAAGACAGCAGCTGATGTTGATTATTGGGTTAGACAATACGATTCCGTTATGCATCGTAGAGGAGGTTTGCATGGAAACTATTATTAAGTTTTTAAAGCAATACTTCATCAATCAAAAGCAAAAATCATATGCAAATGAAATATTGCAATATGCAAAAGCTGAATATGGGCTAGAGTGGCAACATGCATATCACATGATGTTACAAGGTAAAAGACCACAACCAAACGGGAGAGTTAAATAATGTCTACAATTACTGCAACTTATTGTCATGTTTGTGATGCAATTGCATCTTTCTTTAAATCAATTTTTAGATCATTCCTTAATTGGGCTGAAGTAGCTTCTTATGCAAGAGCCGCTAATGAACTTTCAAGAATGGGAAAACATGAAGAAGCCAAAGCTCTTTTACTTGAAAAAATTAAACTGCAAAAAGAACTCAAGGAGGGAAACTAGTTCGTTAGAGAACTAGTCATATGTGTCTTATGTTTCGAAATCGTAATGACGGATTCATATGCTAAACCAAAAAGAGTTCCATTATTAGGAGAGGCTAACATAGCCTTATATAGAAAGGATATTTAAAATGAAAGCATTAACATTTATTACAGCAGTTTTCGGATTAGTTTTTTTGTCAACGATGGCATACGCTGAAACTGTTACTATTGATATGTTGAATAAGCGTGATGATGGCGCTAAAATGGTATATAGCCAAGATATCGCAAAAGTGGCTGTAGGTGATACAATTACTTGGGTACCAACATCAAAAGGACACAATGTAGAATTTATTGCTGCTCCTGAGGGTTGGGATATTCCTAAAAAGTCAAAGAACAATAAAGAAGTGTCTATCACATTTGATGTACCTGGCATTTACTTATATCAATGCACTCCACATAAAGGTATGGGTATGATTGCACTTGTTGTTGTAGGAGATGATACATCAAATAAAGACGCTATTTCTAAAGCAAAAGCAATGGGCAAAAGCAAAAAGAAACTTAAAGCGTTATTAGGAGAGCTATAAGCTAAATTTTCAAATGGCTAAACCAAATGAAAATTTTAAGCTGTCTGTAGAAGATATTAAAATGATTGAAATAGCCTTACGTGATAAAATGCATATATCTGAGCAATCCGAAAAGATTAAAATTAATGGATTGTTAGCTAAACTACATAATCAAAAATCCTGGTATCGACCAAGTAAAAAAACTTATGTTAGTGGATAAGTAGGAGGGAGATTTTCTCCCTCTTTTACTGTTATAAATATATGTGATGTGAATTTTTTACTTTGGAGAAAATCGTTATGAAATATTGTGTATATCAGTATTACAGAACCCCCGACTCACCTGATGTTGCACATCTTAAAGCTCCTTTTGATTATTGGAATTTATCGAGTAAATCCTTTAATCAATATTCTAAAGAGCATGGGTTAGATTACAAATTCTTAACACACATTCATCCTATAGATCCTTTCTATGGTATATTCCTTCCTTTTACGGAAGGTTGGTGCGATGAATATGACGCTATTTGTTTTGTAGATTCTGATATGTTAGTGACTAAACAAGCCCCTAATATATTTGATTTTGCAAGTAATAACCATATATCAATGTATTGTATGCGCTCAGGTGCTCATCAAGGACACTC
>MDSZ01248967.1_pt1 | contig 22398 bp, 22 predicted proteins | sample 811201 | NCBI WGS metagenome assembly MDSZ01 (sample SAMN05326647, study PRJNA326480) | marine metagenome | isolation source: seawater | place: Indian Ocean: North | collected 2010 | reverse complement strand
TTCTCCCTTTTCTTATTTAAAAATATATCACCCAATACACAAAAGAAATACTTAGCCTCTTGCTTTGTTTTAAAAAATAATGGCCAAAAGTATCCTAGCAACTTTTGTATAGTTTCTGTTTCTGGTATAGTTGTTTCTAATTTATGTATTTTAAGCATAGTAATGATTTCCTCATCTATTGACATTTTGTGCTCCATTAATACAGGATCACCATTCATTTTATCAGAAATATTGCATATAATATCACTTTCACTTACCCGGGTATAATCTACTCTGTTATAGTTAATAAATAAATCACTACCATAAATATAGTAATACATACAAGAATCATCCGTCAAAAACTTATGTATAAACTGTTTTCTATTATGCTCTTTTAATTCTTTCTTTTTCGTTGATTCTTTATATGCATCTAAGAATTTTGGTATCTGTTCTTCAATTAACTGATTAAAATATACAATCACTTCCTTATCATTCTTATATTTTTTTAAAATTTTTTTGGTATTTTCCAAAATAATATCGTTTAAATCCTTTGACATTTATACAACTATTTCTAAATTATCTTTTAATATCTTATAAAATACTTTATTTTCCAAAAGTTTGTCGGTAGATATTCTTAATGTCGGTTCTGGTTCAATCATTTGTTTTAAAATTTCAACCAACTTTTGTGGTTTTTTACTTAAATCAGTTTTATTTGCCTTAAATGGATTAAATAATTCAAAATTAGTAATTTCCTGAATATATTGAATAGATAATGAGTCAAATGGTGCATAACCCATAATCATTTCCCATAATATAATTCCCATTGACCATACATCAAACTTTTCATCAATTTCAACATCATAATAATATTCCGGTGCTGTATATCCATATGTGGAAATAAATGAATCCGGTCGAATAATCTTTAATTGTTTAAGTGATTTGCTTCCAGAAAAATCAATTAGTTTTACCTGATAATAATTATCCAAATGTTTATTACTTTTATAGTTTAATTCATCTTTTATATAGTTAAAATTTGTATTAATACCTAAATGATTTGCTTTTCTACGAGATATTTTTTTTAAAACAATATTTTCTGGTTTTATATCTAAATGACAATAACCGAATTTATGCAATGCATGAACAGCGTTTAAAATTTGATTAAATATACTAATTTTACTTGGTAAAGTAATATATCTAGGTGAATTAAAATGTGAAAATGCATCATAAAAATGTTCGTCTTTCATTATTAGATAATAATTTCCTAAATGGTATTCGCTTTTAACAAAAATAGGAAAATATTCATGAATATCTGAATTATTTAGTTTTTTTAAAATTGTTATTTCATTCAATGCAAATGCTTTGTGTTGTTTTTTGTATTTTTTAACAATTAGTTTTTCGTGTATTTTTAGTTTATATATTTTACTTGATCCGCCTTTTATACAGTGTCTATATTTGGTTAGTTTATACAATAAATCTCCTGTTATATCATCGTCTAGTGAATAACAACATAACCCTAGTCCCATAATAATATAAATTTTCAATAACTATTTATATTATTATTTTACCAACCATTTAATTTTTGTTAACAATGCTTTTAATTTTTATTTAAATTTCTTTTTCTTAGTCTTGTCATTACGCCAGTTGTTGTATTTTTTTCTTTTTCCTCGTTGCTGTTTTCCCGTTCGCTATGACATTCTTCTTCATCCTGGTCTTCTTCACTATGTTCTTTTTCATTATCTGCTTCACCTTCTTCTTCATGTGCTTCGTCTCCTACTTCTTCGTGTGTTTCTTCGTGTTCTTCTTCACTGACAGGTTCTGATTCATCTTCTTCAAAGTCATCATCATCATAGTTGTCAGAATATCTTCTTAGTTCTTTTTCTATTTTTGCTTCTATTCTAAGTTGATTATATTCTGCGATTTTTGTGAATTCTTCTTCTAAAAAAATATCCTGGACCTCTTTTAAAGAACGATGTGTGCTATTTACACACCAACAAGGACAAATCGCATTTAAAACGGATCCCCAAAACCCATAAAACATAAAATAAGCATAATACAAAAATGTATATGCTTTAAAAAGATTCATTTGAATATTTTCAATATAATTTCTGTTAACATGATTCAAATAAAGTTTGTTTTTGTCGGTGGTTTCTTCTATAAATTCAAATATAGGATCAAATAAATCTAAAAAATTTTGAATAGAATTTACATTTTCTTCTTTTGGAGTATCTGATTCTCCATCATATCCATCGTCGTGTGCATTATCGCTATTATTTTTAAAACTCATTACATTATTTTAATAACAATGTTTAAATATATTTATTAATTATTAAATCATTAAAAATCAATAATTTTGATTTAATAAAATATATCTTTTGATTAGTATTTAAAGATTTAAACGAATCCGTATATATATGTCTGCACCATTGAACACACCTAGTAACTATGTTTTAGAAATTAAAACTGTTCAAATTGCTGCGGTTAGAACTCTAATGACCGCGTTAAAAGATATTTTATTAGAAACCAATATAAGTTTTCAGCCTGACGGAATAAGAATAGTAAATATGGATAAATCCCATACTATCTTAGCACACTTATTTTTGGAAGCATCTAAGTTCGAACACTATTACTGCAAGTATCCAAAAATTATTATTGGAGTAAACATGTTTCATCTTTTTAAACTTATTAATTCTATAGATAATGATGATACGCTTACCATTTATATAGAAGATAGCGAATATCATGGGGGAGTAGTAGATAATTTGGGATTGAGGTTTGAAAATGGGGATATTAAACAATGTAAGGATCAAAAATTAAAATTAATTGAACCAGATGAGGAAGAACTAGAATTGCCATCTGTTAAGTTTTCATCTGTTATTAACTTGCCTTCTAGTGATTTTCAAAAGATTATTCGAGATTTATCTAATTTATCTGATAGATTGGAAATCAAATCTGTTGGTAATGAACTTATATTTAAATGCAAAGGGCCATTTGCAAGTTGTGAATTAAGGCGATCCGAATGCGATGGTAATATGGAATTTATTCATCAACAAAACTCGTCAAAAGTTATTCAAGGAGAATTTTCATTGAAAAATTTAGGATATTTCATTAAATGCACTAATTTATGCACATCTATTGAAATGTATTTGGAAAATGATTTACCATTGGTTGTTCGTTATTCTGTTGCATCATTAGGAGAAATAAAATTATGTTTGGCACCATTACCAAGTAGTTCTTAATTTTTATACTCTATTTTTTTTGTGCCAAAAGACCTTTTGCCATATTTGCATCAACACCTGTCATTTAGCCAATAGCACTAGTACCGGATATTTTTGGTATTCCGCTAAGAGCATTATCGGACATTTTTGACATTTCGCTAAGAGCATTATCGGACATTTTTGACATTTCTGACACAGTGTTAACAACATTAGCATCGATCATTCCTTCCGTTCCTCTAGGAAGATTAGGATTGGTCATTTTTTTAGATTTAAAAAATGGTATCTTTTCACTAATTTGTGCTTTCATATCATTTATCTCATTGTTTAATCCTTTTTTCATATTATCGATATTTTGTTTTCCTTCTTCTAATTTCACATTTGTATCTTTAATATAATTTTCGTATTCTTCATTTGTCATGTTTTTTACTTTCATTGTATTTTTTTTTTCAACTTCTTTTGCTGCATTTAGTTCATCTTTACTATATGTGTGTATGTCTTGTATTTCATCATCACATGTGCTATTAAAATTGCATCTTAATGAATTTAATATTTTACCAAAAATTTTTCCAATTATTGATCCAAACATAATGATTAACCAAACAATTACTCCACCAGCATGATAAATTATTAAGAAAATACCAAATAATAACATAATTATAGATAAAAAGTCTTTGGGATAAAATAACGGTATTTTCACACATCCTTTTTTATTTCCTTCCCTACATTCATCTTTTGTATATAAATTGTAAACACCAAGTCCATCTTTTATCCAAGGAGGATCTTTTCCAACACATCCAGGAGTTGCTCCTGTTTTAAAACCAAATGTAAATGGTATAAATAATCCTTCTGTATGTTTTAAAAATGCATACCAAAATTCTATTAAAAATCTAATTTGACCTATGATTGCCATTAATCCACCAACTATTCCCGTAAAAAGCATTTCAATAAAATATTTTGTTTTTGATAAGTTTTGAACATGATTCATTGCAATTGCTTGTAAAAACATGGGTATATTTAAGGATAAACTTCCTTTCCGCATTAATTTACCCATTTTAATATATTCTGTTTTTAATTGTATTTCATTTTTTGCATATAGAGCAACAAAAATTTTTCCAAAACCCCAAACCATTAGTGATGCTCCTATAAATGTTGTAAGTAGTAATAATATTATTCTACCACTTGCTGTTGCATCTCTGTTATATAATTTTTTTCCTTCGCTATCTTTATGTTTCGCAAATTTATCATCGTGTTTTACATGTTTACCTTTTTCGATCCATGGATATTCTTTTGACTTTTTTAATAGAGCATATGATAAATTAATTAAAACCAATCCTCCTAAAACTCCAACAAGTTTCAATACAAGTATAACTTTATCTGTCATGGATAAAAATTTTTCTACTTCATCTTCTTGATTTTTTCCTTTTAAATATTGCATTGCACTAAAAATATCTCCCTGCGACTCATTTTCTTTCATGAAATGAACTACCTTTTCAACATCTGTTGAACCAGCGTCCTCCTGATTTTCTTTAGATTTATCTGTAGATTTATCTGTTACCATTTAATATAATTATTATATAATTAGATTAAATTATTTCGAATAATCTTATTTATGTTTTTTAAAAATACACCCATGCATAGATAAATTTTCTATTTTTGTTATTTTTGTTGTAGATTGACATTTAATATCTGACATCCATATTTTTACAATACAAAAAGCTTTTTTTGGACTTATTGTAATTCCGTTTACACGTTCTAAAAATTCTTCGCTAGTAGATATGCTTTCACCAGATATCAAATATACTAATTTTTTCCATATTGTTGGAACATCCTTATTTGATATTTTAAATGAAAAGCAACCGCCATTTATATTTTTCTTATCTTCCCAGGTAGGATTAATACCCTCTCGCATCAAAAAAAGCATGCAATTTTTTATCATTTTTTCTGGAATACTTTCATTCACTGAAACGACTTCACCAACTGTCTTAATAGTTGCAATATTAATATAACTAGACAACGACCAGTCTGTATTATGTGGCAAATGCCCCCACAAAACCCATGTATCATGAAGTTTTTCTGTTCCGTCTCCTACAAGCCCATGCTCTTTTTCGATTGTTTGGGTACAATCCATTATACAATACAATTATTTAAATTTTTTTATATTATTTTTTTATATTATTATTAATAAGTTTATTAATAAATTTATTAATAACTTTATGTATAATTGTTGATATCAAACTCTATAAATTCTATAAATTCTATGATTTCTATGATTTCTATGATTTCTATGATTTCTATGATTTCTATGATTTCTATGATTTCTATAATTTTATAAATTACACTTCTTGAGATTCCACACTATCTGAATCATTGGAGTCTTCGCTAGTTTCCTGTGATTCAACGTGTTCAACTACTTTATAAAATGTCTTATCATTTTCAATGACGATTTCTACAACCTCATTTTCTTTCAGTGTAAACATCTTAACATATTTATCAATAATATTCACCTTATATTCTTCGTTGGGTTCCATTCTTCTGTCAAAATGTTTATCCATAAACCACTCCATAAATACTCTATCAAATAATTTGTTTCCGACAACGTAAAAAACGTCTAACTTTTTATGAATATCTATCTTATCTTCTCCTAGTTCAACCTCTACTTGTAAAAATATTTCTTCATTTGTTGTTGGATAAATAAAATCGGCGTTAAATAAAAGTCCACTATAATTTTCTATTCTTTTATAATACCTTTTATCATTATCATATAACCCAATCATCATTAGTTTTTTATCTTCCAATATATTTCTATCGTCATCTTCGTCAATATATAGTTCTTTTGTGTCATCATAATTATTAAATCCAATATAATCAACTTCATGATTATCATCTTCTAATGCAAAAAGTTCTTCCTGTTTTGTTAAATTAAATTTTTCTGTAATATTTTCAGGGAGAGTATCAACTAAATAGTTGATTGTATTTGTTTTGACTCTTAAATATTGGTAATTAAATGTTTCATGCACATCCTCTAAATAACATCTTATTTCATTCATTTTCAATATTGCAAATTTTGGATTTAACATGTATAAACATGAAAAACTTACCAATGAAAACCAAAATAAATCGTATAAAAACATTATATAATAAATTTATATAAAGTTTTTAAATATATTTAATAAAATTATATGTTTATTCGGGTGGTGGGTTTACTTTATGACCATGACTTGGATGAGGGTCGTTTTTCTTTTCATTTAAACTAAGTTTTCCGGTTGCTGGATCTAATCCAAACACAAATAATAAAATACCGACTACAAAAGTCATTAAAATAAATGGAATAAAAACTATAATCCATGAAATTATTCCTAAACCACTTGTGCATAAGTAATTCAATAATATAGTAAATAATAATGCGACAACTAATTTAACCATTGCCGTATTATACAATCCATATACTGTATCTAATGCAACCTGAATTACGGAATAAATTAAATATATCAAGGCAGGTGGACAAATTTGTGAAAATACCATTTATATATTACTACGAAAAAAAGTGTTTGCCTTTCTTATAATATCCAACTTTATCTCCAATATCTTCGCTAGGAATCAATTTTTCATATATATCTCCGTTAGTTGTATTTGTAGCATAATATTCAACACCATCAATTGTAACCTCCTCAACTTCTTCTTCCTCCTCCTCCTCTTCCTCATCTTCTTCCTCAACTTCTTCTTCCTCCTCCTCTTCCTCATCTTCTTCCTCAACTTCTTCTACTTCCTCATCTTCTTCCTCTACTTCTTCTTCCTCTTCCTCTTCCTCTTCCTCTTCTTCTTCCTCTACTTCTTCTTCTGATTCCTCTACTTCTTCTTCTGATTCCTCTTCTTCTTTTTCCTCTTCTTCTTTTTCCTCTTCCTTATCTTCCTCAACTTCTTCCTCTTCTTCTGATTCTTCCTCTTCTTCGGTCTCTTCTTCTTTTACTTCTTCTGATTCTTTCTTTTCTCCATCATGGATATGCTTATTAATTTTAGATCTGGAATCAAGGATATCAGTTGCTTTTTTCCAATCCAATGATTTAAATGAGTCCATAATATTTTGAGGTGGATAAATATTTAGAGTAGACCAAACAAATGGTGCTTTTTCAATAGATTGTGTATTTCCCATTTCATAATTTTTATATGGAACAGAACCCTCAGGAAATGGGTTCAATTTACACTTACAATCTGCCTGATTCATTTCTGAACAAACAACAACTTTAATTTCATTATAGCCCTTAGGACATGTATCATTATTTTTTGGCATACAATCCGGTGTAATGTCCTTACTCTTGTGCATTGCCATAAAATTTTTTATTTGTGTTATTTGTTTATTTTCATCATCGTCATCGCCATTTTCTGAACCAAAGTAATCTGATGGCATGTCATCATCATCATCTTCATCTTCTTTAACGTTATAATCTTCCAATATCTTATTTTTAAAATCATCAATATTTTGACATTTTTCTTCTTTTTCACCTTCAAGCTCACTTACCTCTAAGTGTATATTTTCATTATTAGGCATCATAAATTTAAGTTTAAGTTCCAAAATAGTTTTTTTCAACAACAAATTTTCTCTTTTTAGATCGTTAATTATTCTTTCATATGCTTTATCGGAAACTACAATTTTTTTACGTAGATTTTTATATTTTCTAGAATTTTCAATCATATTATTAACATCATTATTTTCATTTATAATAGGTTCAATAGTAGCCTTAAGTCCATTACGGATTCCATCTGTTATTGTATTAATAATATAATCTAAATTATTCATGTAATATTACTATGGCGCTCCGTTTAATATCGTTTTTTAAATTATTTAATTATAGTAAATGCCAGAAATAGAATTTGACGATGATTCTGAATTAAGCGAAGAAGAACTTAAGGCAAAACAATTACGTGAAAAACAACGTGAATTTGCAAAAAAGAGAAGAGAAGCAATAGTTAATATGATTAAAAATCAAACTAATTATACAGAAGAAGAAATTGAATCTAAATTAGATCAATGGGATGGAAATTATCTAAATGTTATTAAAGAATATTTAGATCCTAATTTTAAAAGTAAGAAAAAACCTGTTGAAAAAAAATCAGTAAATCAAATGATGATGGGTGAAATCAGAAATTTCATGGACGACGTAAGTATTAAATATGAAAGAAGAAAGCGAGAAAATGAACGTAAACAAGAATATATTAATAAACTTGTAGAAGAATATAAAAGAAGACAAGATTTATCACAAAATGTTGTTGTTTCTGATAAATCTGAATAAATTAAGTAAAATTATTTATTAGATAATCTTGTTTTGTTTTTTTCACAGTATTTCTTTTTAGTCTATATTTATTAGTACTTGTTTTAGCATCTAATAAATTATTATTTACATCCGGATATTCATTATTTTCTTCACACAATTCTGGAAGCATCTTTGTCATTGGTTTATCGACTACCATAAAAATTGTATTATTTTCTAGTAATTTTCTATATTCTTTTATACTCATATTTCCATAGTATTTATCCAATATATAATATGGAGAAGGCGCTGGCTTAATATTTTTATCATAATTGTATATTTTTCCATAAATATTATTTAACATTGCATATCTTTCCCACCTTGTAGATGTATCTATATGTTCATTTTTTAGATGTGCAACAGCGCATTCGGGACTGCAAAAACATCCATATACTGTAATTTTCCCATCTGTAATTTCTTTTGGTATATGAATCGCAGGATTGTCAAAAGGGCATGTGCACCAAAAACATGCTGAACGTTTATCTGACACATTATTATATCTCAAATTTTGTTTTAACTTATTTATTTTATCCCATATGCTTTTAATAGAAATTTTCTCATTATTATCAGATTCCTTTTCCTCTGGTGAATCTTTAGACCAATTATTTTTCTTTATAATAACATTGGTCTTTGAATTATCCATATTATTCATTTTGTTAATATTCATACCTAATCTAGAATTAGAGTCATTTAAAAAGGGTTGGTTTGAATTGTTTGATTTATATTCATTTTCATTTGGAGTCAAGTTATTTTGATTTGTTTTTAGTTCTTCGTAGAGTAAACTATTTATTTTCCCCTGATTCATACTAAAAGCCTGTGGATCATTAATATTTGGTGTATAATTTATTGTTTCGCTAAGTTCGGTTATATGCTTATTCAAATCATTACTCGAGCACTTAAGTTGTAAAATAATATTTTGTTGCATGGAACTGGCAACATCTTTCATTAAATCTTCTTTTTTTAATATTTTACCTCCTTTTGGCTTTCTACCTCTTTTTTTAGGTTTGGGTTTTTCACCCTCAGCAACAACCTTTTTCTTAGGTTTTCTTCCTCTTTTTTTTGGAACTTTGACGTTTTGATTTTTAGAATCATATAATTGAGACGCATTACCGTCATCATTTGATGTTGTAGGTAATGGATTTTTTCTAGGACGACCTCTTTTTCTAGGAACCTTTGACATTGATAGCTATATCTTTTGAGACCGATTTAAATACTTTTTTTAAATAGTTAAAATACTTATTCGAAAAATAATTATTATATATATAGAATTTATATGATAATCATTGTAAATAATTCATGCAAACCAATAGATAAAACAACGTGGAATTTAAAAGTCAAATATATTATTGAAAAATTAATTGGAAAACAAAATGTAATGGTTATTGATAATACAGAAGATATGATTGACATAGTAACAAAAAAATCATTCAGAAATAAAATAAAGGGCATTATACTTTCCGGCAGCGAACTAAGAATAAATAATAAAATGTATATTCAAAAAATAATGAATAACTTATTACCAATATTGGAATTTAATGTTCCTGTTTTAGGCATTTGTTTTGGTTATCAGGTGTTGTGCACCTTATATAAATCAAAATTTAATAGTTTTAATATAATGTCTGTTGGTGATAAACCAATTAAGTTATCCAATAATGAGTTATTTGTTAATGTTCAAAAAAAATCAAACTTATACGTTGCCCACTATGACTATTCAACAACAATTCCTACATTATTTAAAAGTATAGCCGTTGATGAAAATGGAATAAATTATGGGATAAAGCATAAATATAAACCCATGTATGGTATTTTATTCCATCCTGAATTTAGTAATACACAAAAAAATAGCGGTATTACTATTTTTAAAAACTTTCTTAATATATGTAATGTAAAATATAAGGATATAGACTATTCTGATGTAAAAGAAATTAAACATCCTAGTGGACCATTTGATTTTCTATATATGCTTTAAATAACACTCCCTACACATTGGTTGATATACATCGCTACCTCCTACCAATACTTGATCATTTTTTGAAACCATTCTACATGTAAAAATTGCATCTTTTTTACACGAACACAATGATTTAAGTTTAATTACTTCATCAGATATGGGTATCAAATCCAATATTTCGCCCATTTTTTTTCTTTTAAAATCACCATCTAAGCCGCATACATATACTTGTTTATTATGTTTTTCCACCAAATTAATAACCGTTTCGTATAAATTTTCAAAGAATTGTCCTTCGTTAATTAAAAACACATCATAGTTGTCTATGTTTTTATAGCAAAACTCTCTTAGATCAGTTACACTTGAACACCTAATTTTTTTATTATCGTGTGTGCACATATAACCCTTAGTATATCTGTCATCTATTGTATGATTTATAGCAACAACGCGATTATTTATTGCGTTCACTTTATTATAAGTGCTTAATAGATATGAAGTTTTTCCTGAAAACATCGGCCCAATAATTACGGTAAGAGATGAATTCTTTGGTTCCATTATATAAAAATAATTAAATTTGAATTTTTATATAAATATTTCAATTTAATATATATCAAATACTAATGAATTCCATAAAAGTAAACACTGTATCTGTAAATTCTAATACATCAAATGCTGCTGAGAATATGCCTTGGATTGAAAAATATAGACCAAAACAATTTAAGGATATTGTTCTCGAAGATGTAAATAAAAAGTTTTTTAAAAATATATTAAAATATAATATTTTTCCTAATTTATTGCTATATGGTCCACCAGGAACGGGCAAAACAACAACAATAATAAATATGATTAATCAATATCAGAAAAAAAACAAGCAAACAAACAAGGGTTTAAAAATACATTTAAATGCGTCTGATGATAGAGGAATCGATATTATTAGAAATCAAATAAACTCATTTGTAAATACAAAATCTCTTTTTGGCAATGGATTAAAGTTTGTCATACTTGATGAGGTAGATTATATGACAAAAAATGCTCAAAAAGCCTTGCGATACTTAATACAACAATATTCTAATAATATTAGATTTTGTTTGATTTGTAATTATATAAGCAAAATTGATTTATCACTACAAAATGAATTTGTAAGGATCAGGTTTTCTCAATTACCTTATAAAAATATATATGACTTTTTAAAACAAATAACAATTAAAGAAAATATAAATATAAAACGCCAAAATATAAATTCTATAATTAACATTTTTTATCCTGATATAAGGAGCATGATAAATTATATACAATCTAATCACTTTATTTTTACAAATAATTCATTGGTTAAACATAATATGAATACAATATCCAATAAAACCTGGATAAAATTAATTGATCAATTAAAATCTCAAAAAAATATTAAAACAATAAAAAATAATATTAAATTATTATGTTTGGAGCATAATATTAAGGTTAAAAACTTTATAGAATGCTTTGTTGAATACATGTTTCAAAATAATACATTTATATACACAAAAGAATGGTTAAATACAATTGAATTTACATATCATAATTTAAATACCGATTCAGATGTTTTATTAAATTACTTTGTTGAAAGTATTTATTCATTAGATTACTCAAACTAATAAACAAATCTATATACTAATACCTTAATACTGATTATACTATATAATTAATGAACTGTATAGTATAAACTTATTTATTACCTTTCTTTATAAATTATAGAATAATATTGCTTCATTCTATGTTTTAATTTCTTCCTAAATAAGTCAGGTGACCTGATGTTAGGATTAAAAAAGTGTCTTTTACTATCATATTCTGACAAAATACTTTCAAAGACTGTATCTTTGGATTTTTGTTGGTCGCCACCTCTACTATTCGTTTCATTTTTATATTCCATTATTGATATTGTAATATATAATAACCATAAGATAAAATAATTATATTTTATCATTATATATTCCTTTTAAATTAAAAAAATAAATGTTTTTAAATTGATTTAAAACCAACCATAAACATAAATATTAAAACACAATGAACTTAGATAATTTAAACCAAGAATGGGCAGATTTCCAAAATAATAGTTTCTTTGTAGAAAAAAAAGAAATAATATACGATGACATCGCCGCTAATGTTCCTAAATGTTCAGAAATATACATATCAACAAAAACAAAGATAGCATATTATGATACGGATTTTGATTTAAACTCAATATTTTGGAATTTACCTGTTATAGAGTATCATAATCCTATTGTTGGTATTGTAAAGAAATCAATAAAAATGAATTGTATTAGTAAAGAAGAAGCAGAAATACTAAATAATAATATAAAAAAATGTAATAAAGAAACTCCTCATAGTGTAGAAACAGACATAATTTTACAACGAGATTTAAATAACGAACAAAACAGATTTAAAGATGTTAGAAAAATAACCATTGGGCTATGTAAAAAAGATTTAATTAATTTTAAAAGAACAAAAAAAAGTGCATTTTATAATTGTTTCGCTCTTATTATTAGAATAAAAGAAAACAACGCGTTTAGAGAAGTCCATGTAAAATTATTTAATACGGGAAAACTAGAAATCCCTGGAATTCAAAAAGACGATACTCTGTATATAGTTTTGAATAATCTGGCAAATATCCTAAAACCGCTGTGTAATAAAGAAATAACATATTACAAAAATAAAATACAAACAGTTTTAATTAATTCTAATTTTAATTGTGGATATTATATTAATAGGAATAAACTATATAATATACTAAAATACAAATATAATATTAATGCAAATTATGACCCGTGTTCTTATCCAGGAATTCAATGTAAATTTTATTATAATATAGAAAATAAATTAAATGACGGTAAATGTAAATGTGAAACAAAATGTGATAAAAAGAAACCTAATAAAAAATGTTTGGATATTTCGTTTATGATTTTTAGAACGGGAAGTGTTTTGGTCGTTGGCATGTGCGAAGAACCCGTTATTCATATTGTATATAACTTTTTAACGGAATTATTTAAAACTGAATATAGTGAAATAAAAATAGAAAATGTAGATCAAAAACCCAAAAAAACTAAAAAAAAGAAAGTAAGAAAGAAAGTTATTATTTTTACGGAGTAAATAACCAATTTATATATTTGACACTGCTCATAGAAATATATTTATCTTCTATGTTTTCCCTTTTTTTCATTGTATTTAACATATTTGAAAGTATCTTTTTTTTATCAGGTGTATCATACATTAGAAACTTGTAATATTTCTTAACAAATAAATATATCATTTGCAAAAATGTTTTTGCTGATATGTTTTTTCTTACTAACTTATCAATAAAATAGTTCATAATATCAATTATTTTCTTATCCTTGTTTTCTATATCGACATAATAATTCAATATATTGCATATAGATACAAATTTCCTTTTTAATTGAATGTTTATCTTTTTTTTTATATTTAAATTTTGCTTTTCAGTAGGTGCAATAACTATTTTATTTTCATTTATTTTAACACCTACATCCATATTCTTAATTTTAATATTTTCAGAAGAATATGACATCATTTTTTCGGTGTGTGAACTAGAATCATCAAGCTTTTGAATATTAGTATTTTTATTTGAATAATATTCCTCATTTTCTTTTTCATTTTCTTTTATATTTAATTCAACGTCATTTATTTCATCATATCTAGAAACAAAAATATAATTATACATGTTATTAATTAAATCTATTTGGTTCGAAATTTTTTTTAATAGGGCAACCTGTTCTGGTGTATCATTCTCTTTATTTTTATAATTATTTACAATATCAAATATAGTTTTTTTATATACAAATAATATTGCATCTTTCGATGTTAATTTTAAAAACACATTGCTATCATTACCTATTTGACCCATAAATTCCATGTAATATAAAAATGCTTTCTTTGTATGAAATGCAACTAAATCTATGTTTTTAGTATAAATGGTCAAAAATTTGAAAATATGACCAATCATTGATATTCCTCTATTTATGGTATATTCAACGTTGGTAATATCTTTTGTTTCTTTTTTATCATACATAAAATTAATGAAATCACAAATTATTTCATAATATTTTCTTATAAATAAGTTTACGTCCTGAGCACTAATCTTATTTTTATAGTTTGATATATCATTAATATACAATTTTTGCTTGTTCATCTTATATTTACTATAATAAATTATTTTTTAAATTTTAGAATAACCGAATAGAATTAATTACAAGAAAAACAAATGCGTATAAGTATTTAAAGATTTTTAGCAAACTTATATATAATGAGCGAAAGTCAGACAACTGAAACTAATACTAGTTCTGAAAATTATCGTTTACCACATGCACTTACACTTCAACATGCCACAAAAATTTCAATTGTTGAAGACAAGCCAATTATGCTAGATTATTGGGTAGAATCATGTGATAAGGATGTTTTGATCGGTGTTAGAGAAAATGGAGAAAAGCTTTTAGTAAAAAGCGAAGATGAATACACCAGCCCAATTCAAAAGATTTACAAAGTTGAAGGAGAATACATTATTATTAGTGAAAACTCTATTTATGTTGTTTCCAACGAAATCCCAACTAAAAGAGTATCCTAATTGTTTTAAACACAATATTATTTTATGAAAATGTTAAAATAATATTGAAATAATATTGAAATAATATTAAAATATTTCAAAAATATTTTAGAAATTATAATATTTCTCTCAACTTGTTAAGTTGTTCTTTAGAAAGCTTTTGAGGGAACTTAACATCAAAATGTATAATTAAATTACCCTTTTTATCCTCCCTAATCATTCCTAAATTCTGAATAACAGTTTTATAACTTGGTTTAATTATTTTCCCTTCATCGTTATTAATAGTATAAACCTTATTATTGAAGTGCTCTAAATCAAACTTAAATCCCGTTAACGCTTCTTTTAACGTTATTGTTTTTTTATATATAAGATTTAATCCATCTCTAATTAGTTTAGTATTATTGGTAACTGTAATAAAAATTTTAATATCTCCTTTTACCCTATCATTTACAATATTCCCCTTATTCTCTAAAATAATTAACTCTTTATCATCTATACCTTTAGGAATAGGTATATATAATTTCTCTTTTTCTGTTGTCTTTATATTTTCCTGAATTATCCATCTTTCAATTTCTATTGGATAATTAATACCATTAAATGAATCCTCCAATGTTATATTTATAGTTTTAACTATTGGACTGGGCTTACTTATTTGCGATACATTTACTGGTCTACCATTTTTAAAAATTTGTATATTAGGTCCACCATTTCCGGAATTAAACATACCCATTCCTGCCATATTTCCAAATGGCATTGGAAACGGCATTCCATCCATATTAAAATCCGCACTATCATTTGCTGTCATATTTTTAAATATAGAATTAATAAAACTATTTAAGTTTCCCATATCACCAGGCATACCTTCTCCATGCATGCCACCCATTCCGCCCATACCAGCCATAAAAGGATTTGATTGTTGCATATCATACATTTTTCTTTTTTGAGGATCTCCTAATGTTGTATATGCTTCATTTATAGATTTCATTTTTTCCTCATCTCCCCCATGATCAGGATGATATTTCAATGATAACTGTCTATATTTTTTTTTAATTTCACTTTGTGATGCGTTTTTTTTAACCCCCAATATATCGTAAAAATTCATTTCTATATTTAGATATAAAGAAAAACTTAAATAGTAATTAACGAATATTAATATGAATAATTCATTTTTAAAAAAATACCAACCAACTCATTTTTCTGATTTTATTATTGACGAAAACATTATTAACGTTTTAAATATTCTATTAAAACAAAATGATATCAATGTATTATTTGTTGGTAATTATGGATGTGGAAAAACAACATTAATCGAAGCCGTTATGAATGAATATTATGGGAATGAAAAACCTGAGCTAAATGATGTTCTATATATTAATAATTTAAAAGATCAGGGAATTCAATATTATAGAACCGAACTTAAAACATTTTGTCAAACAAAATCATCTATTAAAAATAAAAAAAAGTGCATCGTTCTAGATGATATAGATAATATAAATGAACAGGGACAACAGGTATTTAGAAATTGTATAGATAAATATAAAAATAATGTTCATTTTATTTGTTCATGCACAGATATACAAAAAGTCATAGAAAGTATTCAATCTAGGTGTTTGATCATTAAATTAGATAATATTTCGAAAAAGGTTATTTATGAAATATTTAAAAAAATAACTGAAAATGAAAATATTGAATATTCACAGGATGCTGTTGATTGTATTGTAAAATTATCAAATAATTCCATAAGACAAATAACTAATTTTTTAGAAAAATTTAAAATTTTAGAATATCCTATTACTAACGAAACAATAAAAACCGTTTGCACAAATATAAGTTTTCCAGACTTTGAAAAATATAATAACTTTATTTTTAAAGATAAAGATCTTAAATCGGCATGTGATTGTATATTTAATATTTACTATAAGGGTTATTCAGTTATGGATATTTTAGATTCTTATTTTATTTTTATAAAATTAACAGATACTATAGAAGAATCAATAAAATATAAAATTATAAAGTTGATATGTAAATTTATCGCAATATTTCATAAAATTCATGAAAGTAAAATTGAATTGGCAATTTTTACTAATAATTTAATGAAAATAACTAATGAATAAATAAAATTATTTAACTATATATATTATGAGTCAAATAATTAAATCACACCTTGATAAAAAAATTCTATATGATTTTTTAATTAAATTTTGCACAATTGATAAAAAATATCTTATTTTTTCAAAAACCGCATTTAAAAAATCTAAAATGAGTTCTGATCTAACCGATTTCATTGAAACAATCAAACCATATTATTACAAATCAAAACAAAAATATTTGACGAGAGAATTAAATTACAAAAATTTTATAACAATACTTAGACAATTATGTAATTATTTAAAAATTCCATATACATCAAAAATATGTTATCAAAAATCAAAATATGAAATAATTTATTATATTAATTTTGAAGAAGAATTATTTAAATTAAATAATACTACTAATAATGATATAAGTGTTATTACCTCACCTAAAAATGAGATTGTAAAAGAAAAAAATGATTAATGGTCATGGTTGATTATTTTAGTTATTTTATTATTTTAGTTATTTTATTATTCTTGTTTTTGTTGTGTTTTTTGTGGTTTTTTTGCATGACTCATTAACAATATTTTACTAGCCATTGTATTTGCTTGTTTCAATTGTTCTTTATTGAGTCTAACAAACCAATTAAATTTGTTTCTTCTTAGTATTTCTTCTGATGGCAGATATACTAATACTAAATCATTATCATACTCAATGTATCCATCACTTAATAAATGATCTACTAATACAGCATTATCTTTTCTGTCTTTGGTTCCTAAGCATCTTCCGTTTACTAAATGTATTTTCTTTTGCATATGCATTTCAAAAAGCTTTCTTTCCATGTTTCCCTCAAAATCCATTTCATTTGTGCTATCCTTAGATATTAAAAGTTCACAATATCTCATTAGATTTCTTAAATGTTGATTTCCCTTATTTGCCGCTATTATTTTAGTAGATGGGCATAATTGCATCATAGAGGATGTGCTATTTCTAGAAACAATTTCACCAACAAACATACCTGTTTTGTGTATAGAGTTTCCATATAACTGTCTAAAACTTTTCATTGCAATTGCACTATTAGGGCATAAAAATCCACCATATGTATCTAAAACTTTCAATAAAGCAAGTGTTCTCATATGGGATTTTATTGGGTCTGCTAATTTAGTCATATCAACAGTCCAATTGGGAATTATTTTTTCAAATGAGTTGTCATCAATCAAGCAAATATTAAAATCCTCTGAATTATGATTTATAATTGTTTTAACACAACATTCAATATAGTTTTGGTTTAATAATTTTGTATTTCTTGTCATAAAATCTAACCATTGACGACTATTTACTTCGTGATTTGTATGAATCCATAACATTGGTTTTTTTTCATCAATTACATCTTCATCAGTTAATAAATATTTATGAATTAATTTTTGCTTACTTAATTCTTCGTCTGGTATAAATTTATTTTTATATCTTTTAAAAAGTCCACCTACAACCAATATTACTACTAGCATTGCAAGCCTATTAAGTGTGAAAATTTTACTGATATCCATATTTATATATATATACTATTTTTTTTAAAAATAGTAAATAATTACATTTATTTGTTTTCAAGAAGAGATACATGTTTCCACCAATTTTCATTTTTCTTTTTATACATTTCTTCTTGTTTTAATAACTCATACGCTCTAGTGGTTGCCATTTGTTCGTTATCCATCTTTTGCTGATATAAAATTTCTCTAGATTCTTCTTTTGATAGCATTGTAGGCGCATTGCTGCTGCGATATCGTCTAAATTCATCTACACTATTAAATTGTCTTCTTTTATTAAAATCACTTTCCGATACAGGAACAACTGTTTCAGTATGCGCAACCTTTACATCTTCATATCTTAATTTACTATTACTAAATATATTTGATGAATATACTTGCTCTTCGCTGCTATTTAACATCGAACCCATTGAACTGTTCTGAGAATCCTGAACGGAATCATATATTATTACCTGTTTGAGGTTTTCTTTTGTTTTATTAAATAGTCTTCCAAAGTCATTTAAATTTTTTGCCGTATCTTGAATAATGCCTTCTTCTGAAGATAGCCAATCGCCATGACCGCGCCTTTCTTCTCCTGCACTTACCTTTTCAAACATCATATTAAACCAAGAATTAAACTCATTGACAGGTTTTTTTTTGATTTTTTCTAATAATTTCTCATTTTTATCCAATAATTTCTCATTTGAATTATATGTAACATTTTCTAAATTGGATTCTGTTCTTTTTCTAAATTTATATATTTTTACTAAAACGTTATATGCTTTAATAAAAAATCTAAAAATTTCTGGGTCTAAACCTGATTTATCGGGATGGGTTTTTAATGCGGTCATTTTAGCCATTTTTAACTGAGTTTCATCAAAATTACTAGGCAATCTAAACAAATCTAATATATCTTTTAGATTGTAGTTATTTATATTTAAATCCATGTGTTCCATATAATTATTTTAAGGTTTTATTTTTATAATTTAATATTGATATATAATAAATGGATGATATTGAATCTATGAAAAACAAATTTGAAATTTTAGATCCAAAATTACAAAAAAATATAATTGAGAATTCAGAATATGGTAAAAACTTATTAGATAAAATAAAATCTATTGAGGAAAAAGAAAAAGAAGAAAAAGAAAAAGAAAAAGAAGAATATGAAAGAATAAAAAAAATAGGCTCTGAAATGGAAAAAAAATATCCAGAAAAATATTCAGAATTTTTAAAATTAAAGCAACCTATTGATAAAGGAGATTTGGATTTAAATAAAATAGCATATGAGTTTGGAAAAAAAATATTAGAGGACGAAGAGAATGAAAAAAAAGAAAATGAAGACAAAGAAAAGGAAAAGCGAGATAAAAAGAAAGAAAGAAAATACTGGGAAAAAAAATTTAAAGAAGAAAAAGAAACAAAAGAAATCGTTAAAAGTAAAGAGTCAAATAAAACAAAAGCAATTGATTTATATAATAAAAAAACACAAAAGAGAATTAATCTTATAGAAAAAAAATTAAGTAAGAGTGGAGTTGCACAGAAATCTCTTATAAGAGAAGCAACAAAACAATATTACAGAGAATTATACTCAAAATTAAAAGATGACGACGATTTTAAAAAATACTTAGAAGAAAATAATATCAAATTTGCAGCAGATACTGATTACTCTAACTATGAAATAAAACTAATAGAAGACTCATTAAACGAAGAATTTGATAAAAAACAAAAAGAAAAAAAAGATAAAGAAAATCAAATAAAAAAAGAACAGGAAGAAGATGAGAAAAAAAGAAAGGAATGGGAAGAAGGAAAAGAAAAAATGGAAGAAGAAAGACAAAAAAAAAATGAAATTTTATTAGAAAAGTCGTTTTTTTCAAAAGAAGTTTATAATAAAATAGAACCACCCAGTGATAATGGTATTGATTTTTTAGATTTTACTACGTCAGAACCCGATAATAAAACTGTAGTATCATCTAATATTATTAATAGAGAAATAACTGTTAATGAAAGCGTTGGCATTGATTCATCGGAAGGAAACATATATGTAAATCCAAAATCTTATGAAAAGATACATAAATTTATTTTAAATGAAATGATTACTAACAATGGTAAAAAATTTAGAGAATTTGAAAAAAAATTTACTAGTTCTAAACCAACGAAAAATACATTTCATTATTTATATAATAACAATTTTTTGAACAATAAATTAATAGATGATAATTCAGAACACCATGATAATATTAAAAATTCATTAGATTCCTTATCAAACGCAATATTAAATATTAATAATGGCAATAATGGAAATAATGGCAATAATGGCAATAATAGCATTAATACTAATACTCAAACTGGTGGTGCAAAAACAATCAATGTTGTTATTAAAAATGATAAAAAAGAAGGTGATAAGATAAAAGTAAAAACAGGAACAGGTCTTCAATTTGAATATACTCTTACTAAAAATGATATTATTGATAAAAGTTCTGGCGACTACACCATAAATATACCAATGCCTATTATTCCTGTTGGACAACCAATGCAACAAACAGTATCGGCCGTAAATGGGGTAAATAATAATGTTTCTAATATGCAATTTCAAAAATCTAGATTAACAAATAGAATGGAAACCATACCAAAAAATAATAAATCAACTAATTTAAATTCTAAAGAACAAAGAAAAAAAATTGCTGAAGATATTAAAATAAATGAGGTAGATGGAAATCCTGTTGGTGATTGTCCTCCTAGATTCGAGAAAGAAGAACCTCTCGAGTTTGACCTTCCATGCAATGATAGAGAAATAGATGAAGAAAGTGATGATGGTGAATGTGGCGATGATGATAAAGAAGCAGAATTGGGAACAAATGAATTTTACAATAATAATCCAAATGAAAAAAATAAAAGAAATAAAATATTACGTTCAATGTTTTTACTTTTGTTTTTTTACTCTGAAAGCGAAGATACTAATGATGAAACAGGAGAAAATGTATTTAACCAAAATTTTTATATAGGAAACTTATTATTAGTATTTGCTAGACAAATATATAACCAAAGTAGAGCAACCTATACTGACGGTGGATATGAAATGGATTCTATTATTAGATTCATTTATTTAATGCATGTAAAAAGATATCATATAACACATTGTCTACTAGAAACAACTGGTGTTATACAAATATTCGATTATTTGGATGAAATTCTACCAGAGAAAGATGTTTCTGAAAAATCAAATGACGAAGAAAGCGACGATGATGAAAATAATGACAAAGAAAAAAAGAAAACTCCTAGAGAAGAAATAATAGAATGCATTGAAAAATATGAAAGCTATACTACAACCATTAAGTATTTTACATTATATATCCTTTTTAGATATTTATACCTTTTAGATAATAGTTATATAGGAGGCGCGCCTAAAATCTGTCCTTATACGTTATTTTATTTACCACTCAACATATTGGAATATGGTGCAATGATTCATACTTTTGAACAAATCTCCCCAACTAACACATATAATCCAATTGTCGAAATGTGTAATGATAGCAGATATTATATTGTTGCTATCGCTAGTTATATGCTAGCAAGAAAACAAGATGTTTACAATAGAATGTTAAATTCATTAGAAAATCCAATGGTTGACCAAATAAAGCATTTTTACAATGGAAATTCTAACGAAAATATTGGAGATGGTAGAGATGTTCATACATTTTCAATTGGAAATTTTCATATGTTTTTAAATGGGGTTAAACTTAATAAAAATAAAATACTCCTTAGTTTA